>JGI24158J21664_10000157_pt1 | contig 48889 bp, 38 predicted proteins | sample Ectturendosymbi3_FD_21664 | JGI IMG/M metagenome (IMG submission 21664) | reverse complement strand
TGCACTTGGGTTAGTGCATGCTGGTCTCTGTCACATGGCCTAAAACACTGGACCTGGACCCAAAACCTAAACCGAAAAGCTAAACCCATAACTTAAACCCATAAGTTAAATCCATAACTTAAATCCATAACTTAAACTCGAAACCACAACCCAAAAAACTAAACAACACCCTAAAACTAAACCCTAAAACAAAACCCTAAACCTAAGCCTGAATCTTTTCCAAGAGTACATAAAAGGCTCTCCAACGGAAGGTGTGATCTTTACCAGATAAGCTAAAGCAAAAGGTGAGAGCAGAACTACTGAACACATGCACAGCAGGCATAGATACTAACACCTTGACTATGTTCACCTTGTTGCTAGTAATACGAACTCAACGCTATATGTATAGTCTGGACAAAGTTAGATGCACAGCAAAATCGTCCCAGCAGAGCTTTTGCCATTGATGGCAAAATATACATCACCATTTAACCAATCTGCAAAATCACATTACAACTAACATGCTTGACGTGGTTAGAATAATCACATCAAAACAACAAATTTTCTCAGTCCGATCCAGTCCTGATCCGACAATTTTCAAAAAAATTCCAGTCCGATCCAGTTCCTGATCCGGCCAAAATTGGCTGCAGTCCTGATCCAGTCCGATCCAGTCCTGTCCGTGCTCATCTCTGGTGCCTTCCCTCTTCCAGATTCGTTTCTTCGCTTGCATCCATACGGTGGCGCCAATGCAACAACGCTTTCTTGGCGGGCCTTTTGTTTTTGGAAACAGCACATCTTGGATGTTCTGATAACAGTGTTGATCTGAGTGTTCTCTCCTAAACTAGGTGTTGGGATTACTTTACGGTACTAGGTCTTGATTTCTCACGTGAAATATGTACAGGCACATTGTCATAGCACATAAAAAGGGGAAACTCGCTTACGAACAACACAAATCAGTACAGAAGTGTTAATCTAATGAATGTAAACAAATCACAAGTTGATTTCATTGGCTGTGCTAACCACTACTCTGTACTCACTAGCAAAAAGACTATGCCGCTTTTTTGATGTTGATGTTGTAAGAATATAACATCAGATTTTATGTTTTTACAAAATGTTTTTGGAAGAGCTTTTCATGGGTGCCCTGTAAAAGGCGGAGCTCCGTACACAGCGGAGTTTGTGGTTGCGGAGGTTTGATTGATGACGTAACCAAAGTGGAAAAAAGTTGTGTTGCAAAAGCAAAAAAAGGAAAAAAGTGAAGGAAAAATGTTGTATCATTGCAACCTAAAATGCGTTTCTCCCAGACACATGGAATGCATGGAAGTTTGCAATGTTTAAAAATTTTATACATTCACAACTGTTGAAACCTATTTTTGTTTCCTGAACCGTTGTGAAACTCAGATAACCAAAAATTATCAAACTTCAAAATAGACTTTTTTGACTGTAGTGTAATATCACCGTTTGCAGTACAACCATTTTTACTACCGTTTAGTTCTCAATGTTGAATGTAAAATAAATATCGGTTTTAGCAACTCGGGTTACGTCATCAAACCTCTGCAACCAAGCTTTACTATTTACGGAGCTTCGCCTTTTACAGGGCACCCTGTTCATGAATTCATGTACTTTCTTAAAAACAAAAGTATGAAAACTAGACATTGAGTAAGGTTTAGGGCTTACAGGTAAGGTTATTGGTTGAGGTAAGAAATTTATTTTGATACAGTTTTTTAGTGCTTAAAAAGTGAAAACCTGATACGGTTGTTTTGTTTACAGTAACACACTGCCTTCCAAATATCTGTGTTGTGGAATGTTATGTAGCCTACAACTTCAAGTTTGGATATACTTCGTAGGCTATGCAGATTTTATTAGGCTAGCTTATATCATTTCAAAATCACATAGGTCATGATATTTTGAGTGAAACTCCACCTTTTCTGGAACTAAATAATTCTCTCACTCATTTATTAAATAATTTTGTTATTGATACTATAATCTGTCCATGCTCTTGTGTCTTCAACATCATTTGGCGACACCATGCGTCTGGTTGCACATGCTTTCATCAATGGAACGCACCCATTATGATCTGTTGGTGATTGTGTTATTTCTTCACAATTTATATTTTATATATACATAAACATTGTGATTGTTTTCTGCCCTTGTTACTTGTTGTTTTAATGAAATGTTATGTTCTAAATGCATTGCTCTTTGCCTCGTGACCCTTATTGTCTCTTTCACCTATCCTATGTGCTTGCGCATCTGTACATGCCTCAACTCTTCACCCACTGCTTCCCCACCATTTGTGTTACCTTGATGTCGATTGTATATATACTATAAAACAGTGCTTCTCAACCGATGGGCTGCAGCCCACTGGTGGGCCGTGAAGTTCCTTTAGGTGGGCCGCGAAAAGTTCCGAGATAACGCAATAATTACGCCTAGTCGCAATAATTAAACCTAGTCATGAGTTCTGAAACAAATTTTTCTTGCAGTGGGCACAAAATCAAAGTCTCGGCAAAAAGTGGGCCGCGACATCAAAAAGGTTGAGAAGCACTGTTATAAAACAATTGTGTGATATACTTTTTTATGATTATTATTCTCTGCCCTTATATATTGTTTCTGTAAGTACTTTTTGTCACCACCACCATGTTTTTCCTGCATACTCTGTTTTTACGTGAACTTTGTGTTTGTTTTTTCCCATTATTTGGTTAGATGTTTTTGTTGTTGTTCTCAATTGCTTTTTACTAGACATTTTCATTGTATACAAATTTGCCTTTTGCTTTTACTAATCCATTTTTGTGGTACTTAAACTCATCTGATATTCTTTCATCAAATGGGCATCATTTGTACAACAGTATGAGTATAGCAGTTGGGTTGGTTTTAGCAGTTATTGGAATTTGACTTTGTGTTTTATGCTGATAAGGTGTTACTACTTTTTGAAAGAATGAATGCAATTCTAAAAACAGACCAATGAAATAATATCTTAACCAAGGTTTTTTAAGGCGTTTTAGGGACCCGATTTGGGTCCCTAGAATAGAACCAGAGAAAATTATCATTGGGTCCCTAAAATCATAAAAAATCGGGTCTCTAGAATCAGAGAAATCTGGTCCCTACAAATCCAAACCGGGTTCCTAACATTTTCCTTAAAAAAACCCTGTCTTAACAAAAACAAATAACATTGAATCGTTATGCAGTAGGCACCAAAGTCATGGTGAATTCAGCTGTAGTTAGTACTATTATCATTGCCTAATAACATAAACCTAATCTTGCTCTTGTGAAAATTACCAAAGTGAAAATTCTAATTAGTAATGCAGTTGAAAATCAATTCAAAGGTAAACAGACCGTTAAAACAGTACACCTACAAAAAAAATGTTTTTACATTAACATTGAAGTTNTCTGTGGATTGTCAAATCTGGAACTTTGAAAAATTCTATATATAATATGTATTTATTGTCGAGCAAATACTGCAATTCATAACTANTCATGATGGTGATACTGTAGTTATGTTTGTACTTATAATAACAATGAAAATTTGGCCAGAACTGAATTTATGAGAAGAAAAGCATCATGTTAATGTTTGAAGCACAATAATTGATTGGTAGCGTTTGCAACAAGATTACACTGTCATTGATTGTTCATGATGATGTCATTGAGATACAAACCAGAAGTTGCATGTGCAGTCAAACTGTCCATAGTAAGCCATTGTCAAACCCTTACATGGTGAACACATTGTATATGTTGTGTTTCATCCAAACTACCTTTTTTATTTGGCATCTTTATATCCTGCATTGTAAAATCTTTTCTATTCGGCATTTTGCTCAACTACCTCTTCCATTTTTGACTTTTGATATGTTGGATATGTTGCATTTCAAAACCTCTTAGTGCCACACGCTACAGAACAGTAGGTCCACTAATCCAATACATCCCAACCTTTTCCATTTGGCATCTTTGCTATATAGCAGCGTGACTAACTCTACTGTTCTATTCTGTCTAGGAGATGGTTATTGATATATTACAGTATACTAGTGTACAGTAGTCTGTACTGTTCTATACATTTTATTTTTTGTTTGTGTACATTTTTGAATCAGAGACAAGGTCCTTATCACTAAAGGAAAGGAACGCAAACATACAGAAATGCCTGTACCCAACATCAAAATGTAACAGAAATATATGTAGATTTTGCAATGTGTTCACCAAAAATTTGGTAGTGTTTTTAAGTCAAACTATCTGATAGCAGTGGACTAGTCCCAATTTGTCTTCATTTTGTAAGAGACATCACTGTTGTATTTTCTGAAAGTTTTGATCATGATTTTTTATTCTTTATAATAGTTTCTATGACCTTTTCCATTGATTAATATGGGCAGTGTTTATTAAACATTGTTCTGCATTTTTGAATTGTTTTTCAACCCTGAACACTCTGGTTGGAGTGATTGAGAAAACACACAATGTCATTGCAAAGCTCATTTGAACACAATCAGTCTTTTCCTAGAATGGGAAAACAAGAAAAAAAGAAAGTTTCTTCTCTTCTGAAGGGAATGATGAAGTTTACAGGTAAGCTTTAAACTGCTATTGCAACAGTTTTTCCAAGTTGGAATATTAACATTTAGCTTGATGTATGTTTAGTGTTATGCTGTCTTCATATATTTGCACTTGATGTTTTAACTATATATATTTAATATTGCTTCACCAAAAAAAACAAAAGTTGTGTTGACTGTGAGCATCTGTCTTTATATGGTTTTAAAGTGCTATGTTATGCTTGGGGTATGTTGCTCCATATGATACAGTGAACCATACCTAACTTAAATTGACTCCTTTTCATGGCATTTGCTTTATGTTGCTATCCCTTTTGCTGTTTGGAAAAGTGTGTGTATGGAGTGTTTTGCAGTTCTGTAAGCTGGATGAGATAGTCACAACCCAACTGCAATTAACAGATAAATCTTAGTTTGTTTGCTCATCCAATACAATTTATTCAGTTGCCTTTGTCACCCACATGTCAAATGGTTTGGCTTACCACTAATGTATGTGTTCACCAAGCTGGTATTGTCTAACTTTGGTTAATGCTGTAGGAGATGAGCTTAACAGTTGCACATATACACCTGACCTCCTTGCCAACTCATTTGACCTTAGTCACTCATTGAATGGTTCCTTGCATGAAGATACAAGGTAAGTTGTTGTTGAAAAGATGGTGAAGTTGCTTGTGGCCTTCGTAAATAACTATTTAAGAGCTTATGATCTGGCTTACCACAGATGTTTGCAAAAGCTAATACTTAACACTGTCAAGTACTGCATGTTCAAGAAAGTTTTTGCTCATTGCTAAGCTATGTGAACTTGGTCATGCCTCAATTTGCTTCTACTAGCAAACTCATTATGTGGTTTCTACGTTTAGGTAAGTACTCTCACAATGGGGTAAGCAAGGAATCAGTCAGCAAGTTTTTCATAGGAAATTGATTTCATGTAAAATTGTGCATCCTTAGTCCTGAAATTTGCAAGCGAAACATTGGATGAAAAGTTGAAAGGCTGAAGTAAAGAACAGGAAAAGCAAACAAATTCAAGACTAAATTGAATAAATCAGAACATTTTAGTAACTGACTGACACCAAGAACACAAGCGGTGACATAAAAACTGGGACCAATAAAAATTAGAAAGAACGTTTACTCACATTAATGATTTCACTAGAACTTTGAAACTATCTGGCTGTTCTGATTTATTCAATTTAGTGTTCTAGTTATTCAATGTAGTCTTGAGTTTGTTTGCTCTTTCGAGGAATCAGTGCAGTCGGCCGATTCCATAAAAGCATACAGAAAACCTAGAGCTTTTAACTGTTCTGTGTTTAGTTCAGAATAGGCTGTTGATGCAGTGTAAACTGTTTGGAAAAAGATGGGTATTATTTTTAGTCAGATCTTAAACATTAATGATAATTTCGTTAATATGTAGCAGTATGTGGCAAAAAATCAATATATCAGTTGAATTATTTCACATTATTTTGTGTCTGTTACCTCATAAAATGTGTGGAGTTTCTTGCATGACATAATTTTTAGATAAATAGTTGTAATGCAAAAGAAAAACGAACCATTTCAGATATTTCAAGAAATGCAACTCTAATTTATAAGTGTTGATTTTCGAGTTTTTAAGTGTCTCAGTTTTTTTAGTTAGCATGTATTTTAATTGAAGATAAATGTTGCAGTTTGATTTTGAAGTGATAAATGTTTCAAACATGCTTTACTTTCACAGACCTGACTCAAGCCTGTCTGGAGGGAAATATTCAAGGAAATCACCTTATGAAAACCTTGATGTTGTTGGTTGTTACAGCAAAATGGTTCTTACTATCGATAGCAACACATCTATGGTATGACTGTATTTAAATTTTTTATTACATTTGGCATTTGATGTGTTCTAAATATTTGTCTATTGTCTATTATCTTTGCCAACAAGAACTCACAATTTTATGCGTGAATAAGGAATTACATGATTGTCTGGGAAATTATATGTACTTTTCTCATAACGTCCAACCTTTTTAAAGTTCACAACCTTTGTCATAGACTTGGTGGAATATCAAGAGTTGCAAACTACATTAAGTCTGCAAAAGGCACATTCTTTCTGAAAATAAATTATGCTTAAAAACCTGCTATGCATCATCGAGTTGATCTTGACCTTTCATAATTTGTTGGCCCGATATATTTTTGTAATTACCTTATTCAGTGCAGTGCACATCAGTATGCTGTGAAATGCTAAAAGTTTGGTGATTATCACATCTGCAAAGATAGCTTAGCACCAACTTATGCAGTTTCAACTTAAAATTATATATTGAAGCAAAGAGAAACTCTCCCTGAGCCATGCAGCAGTTCTTCCTACCCTAATGTATTAGTTCAAATTTTCTTTTCATTGGAAAGACTACAGGACTGTGTCGTATGTCACACAGGAAGAGCTTGCTCATACATTTGGATGGAATTCAACCACATGCTTATTGCTTTTTATAGGTCTTATGCAAGTGGTTTTGTTTTTCACTTACAGCATATAAATTTCATATGTGATTTTCTTCAGTAGTTTCTCTATTGTGCCAGTTAGACAGCCTAGTGGTTAGTGTGTCTGCTTCAGTGCTGGTAGGTTTGGAATTCAACTCTGCTAGGTCTTACTAAAGCCTTGTAAATTGGAACTGCAACCTTGTCTGACAAACTGAATAAAGAAAGCTGCAGGAAAGTCTCTCGAGTGTGCTCAGACATGAAAGATGCAAACCTCCATGAAGTCGAATTGTCTTGGCCTGCCTTGCCTATAGAACACGTTCACAAAGGGCCAAGTGTTTGAGTATTAAGCAACCTCACCATCACCTTAAACAATAAGTATGTGAGTTTACTTGTGAACTGTTTAGTGTTTGTATGTACTTCTCTTATGTGTTCAGGAATGTACCTTGTATTTGCGTTCGCCCTTGATTACCTGCATGGTGACATCATCTGCAACAACGGGATGGGCCAGAGTATCAGTAGTCAGACAGAAAACAAATTGTATAAAGCAATCTTGCATTGAGAATCTTATACTTGAAAATTTAAATTATGTATGCTAAAATCTATTGTTGCATAAAAATTTGAGTGTTTCAGTGCATGTGGAACAAAACTGCAGTTTTCAGAGAAATGTTAAAATAATTCTGTTTCTAAAGGAATGTTTTTGTTTTCCACCAATTCCAGTTCCAGCCAGAAATGACAATTTTGAGTTGCGTGTATGGAGCAGGGGTGCTCACACTTTTTTAGCATGCGAGCTACAGCAAACCTTGGTTAATCCGGATCTTCGCCAAAACCGGATAAAACTGGTGGTACGAATGATTTCAAACCTTTTTCTTTATAAAAATGTTCGGTTTATCCGAATTTTTTAATCTGGATCTTCGCCAATACTGGATAAAATCTGCTCTTTTCACATCTCGTAATCTGGATTTTTCTGCACTTCCACGCTGTTGTGTTGCTAAGACCACTGGCTGGCAGGGTTGCGGAGTCGGATTTTTTGTCGGACTCCGGAAGTCCAACTGGATCATTTTTTGCATCACACTCCTAAGTTGGGAATTCCTTTTGATACGGTACAGTTTCTCATGAAACTGTTGCGATCGGAAAGCCCGAGCGGCATATGCGCAAAGCTTCGCACCGTGGCAGCAAGCAACGATAGAGTTCACATGCTATGATCACTCTCCGCGTACACTAGACATTACGTTCAATCGTTCACAAGTTAAGATCGGCAGAGCCTCCACGCCACGATCACTCTTTTATTGTTTGTTTGCGCCACATATATGTGGCGTTGTTCTTCGCGCACATCCCGTTCGTGGTGAATCACACATTCAACGTAACGCCAACGGAGAGGTTGCAACAAAACTTTTGTTGAAACAGAGAATTCTTGCTTTGTACCACGATTTCCACTGAGTGTTAGATGCTACCAAACTTCATTCACTTGATGTTAAGTAGTCGGAATCAGAAACTTTGGAAAGGTCGAAGTCGGAAATTTTACTCTAGCAAAGATTCGGCAGATTTCAGACTCAACGCAAGCGTGCTCACGATCACCAACGAACGTTTAGAATTATGATAACAACGGCCACAGCTGCACACAACATTCGACTAATCGTAGAGACGATTATTACGTCTCACACGAGCACACCATATTACGTTGAATATGACTCTCAAGGCACGCCGCCACACCACGGTTTCAGTCTGTTGATCAGTGTGCGTGTGTAGAGCATTATCCCTGAGTGTATTGTACTCGGTAAGATATCTGGAGGGCATTACCTTCCAAACAGAGTGACTGCTTATGGACCAGTCACTGAAATCTCTGCATCAATACAAAATCCCAGATTTCTTTGCAGCCACGTAATCTAAAATTATGAACTTAAGATTGTGTTCATAACTGCCTGCATATGGTGGTTACTAGTCTGATGTACCATTGTGAATACATCAATAAATTCGTTTTGCTTCTGCGAAAGTCTGCTGTTGGGTCTTAAATGTGTTCAATTCAAGTGACTTTTACCGATATCTCAGCGCTTAGATGACGTCAGGCTAGAAACAAACATCTTCGGTTAATCTGGATCTTCGCCTGAACCGGATAAAATCGTCAGTCAAATCGAATCCGGATTAACCGAGGTTTACTGTACTTAAAAAATGAACTAGTGAAAATGACCTACGTACTACAAAAACGCAAAACGTACATTCATTGATAAATATATTGAGAATTCTTTTTGCAATGTTATGTTTATGTTGATGTACTTTGCATATCCACATGAGGCAATATTGCACAAGACAATTAACTATGTACATTTTTTGTCATTACCTGACTTTACTCTGATGACTTGAATGGTATCAGCCAGGGCGTTAATGTCATGCGATCTACCCGCAGTACCTTTGAGGTCGACTGGCAGATCGCGATCGACGTATTGGGCACCCCTGGTCTAGAGTAACTCTTGCACAACTTAAAGTTAAGCATAGATGTAGTGCAGCTATGTCCAACCCAAATGGCTTACTAAGCCAAAAATTATGTCAAGTGACATATCTTTACCCTGGTAAAGATAGTGCTATCTTTACCAGGGTCGCACATTGAATGGCTTACTTTGATCTTAACAAATTAAATTTAGCTTAAGCTAATGTACTGAAAACGTTCGAATTCTAACTGCAATGGCAGCAGACGTGATGAAGTGGCACTGAGGACCACCTGCATAATAAATGTGAAATTCAAAAGTATCAAAATGAGGACAGGTTGTCAGTATACAGTATAGGATACGTTTACTACAGCGAAAACCACAAAACCTTCGATTGGGCCGGATACGGGCCGAGGGTTGGACATAGCTGATGTAGTGTGAGGTTACTACTGTCATTCTTGCAAGATAACAAACACATGGTTCAGGAGAATCTTCCAGGAGTAAGTAAAACTTGGTGGTAATGCTGTATTCTCAAAATGCTTTGTATATTTTGCAGTGAAACAACGTTTTTCGTTTGGTAAATTCTCAAAACAAGCTTTACGTCACCTGTAGCGACGTCAGATGCATTGTACTGATTGTCATTTTTTGAGTAACTTTGCAAGCAAAATAGGTTCAGTCGTTTTCAATCTAGTCTAACTAGTGCTAGAGGTTTCGTTGTGAAGAAAAGTTTAAGCACTTCCAGTTAAGATTACCATAATTTGCAGAAAAATTATTTGCTAGCATTGACGACCTGTTAAAAGTGAATATTTTCAGGTATTAACTGCCAACAGACAAGCCTGTCGTTTCTTCGGCTATTCATCGAAGGAACTAATTGGAATGCGCATGAACCAGCTTTTCAAAGGCACCGGCAGCTATGCCAAAGAAGCACTGATGCACGACGTCTGCAAGACGCAAGGCGACGTCGTTGTGACGTGCGGGAAAGTTGTAAGCAAGACTTTCCTAATTCTTCCGAAACTGAGTGGTGTATTTTATTGTTGACAGATTTAATTTTTGCACGGTCGGATATGTTCATCTTACCTTTATACTCACGCCACATGAGAGCCTCAACGGCCAGTCCTTGTGATTGCGGCTAGATTGCGTCACCACCTGCTCCATTCCGAGTTACAGTGCAGTGATTCAAACACGTCCCGCAAAGCAGTTATTGCTCAATAACAAGCTTTTCTTACATAAGAGCTGGATTTATTTTGTAAAAGTACCCTTGTTCACGAAATTCTCAACAAACAGCATTTTCTCCGATCGCCGTCACAACGACGACGGTGCGACGAGAAAATACTTTCATTTTTTCTGCAGCTGCTCGTGCTTATATTCGAAAAATCAACAATGGCGATTGTTTGATTACAAGAAGAGTAGTTGTGATGAAAGCAAATGGATTTGTCCCATCAAAGCAGCGTTCATGCGCTTAAATGCGTTATTTCGGTGCTGGTGGCTATTGACTAATACTTGACAGGTGTTTATCAATAAGTTGACGGTGAACTCGTTGGGACTGGTGATTTCTTATCAGATTTCAATGATGATTTGTCATTGGTTTATTTTTGTTAAGGTGAATACTGTAGTCTAAAGGTCAGAGAAATTAAACAACAGCAATTAATTTGATAATATGTACTTCGATTGTTCGCAATAGCGCAAGCCGCCTGCAATTCTAAGTATTTTGAGAACCGCTGCTTTAACAAAGTTACTGCCATTCTGCGCTCTGCCATCCCAGCGTGTAAATACAGTACTATTGTAAACACAAGCGGGTAGACAGGTGAAGGCAACAAGCAGCACTACGTTTCAGCATAATACCGTTTATTCGCACTAGATGGACGCTGTAACGGCAGCAGGCAAGGAGGTGCCGGTATCGCTGTGGCTGAAAAAGGTCGAAAGTTCGTCGGAGAAGCCGCGATGCATTGCCGTGCTCCAGTCGGTCGTTCGCGTGATCGCAGAGTTCTCTTTCAACTCGACGGTAAGTTTCTTATCGGTTTTCGCGGTCACTGCGCGCTGAACCGGTGGTCCCCTTCCGGTACGGGTAAACGCATTTGTCAGCTTTCTGCTTAGCGTGTAGATTTCTTTTTCAACAGTGATAATCAATCCAGTGTCCGCCAAACGACTGCGGATCGCGAGCCGCCGACATGTTAAACGTGTGGCTCTTCTAGCTGACTAGCAATACCTCACATTGATAGCGATTAGGCGCCTCATATTTAATGTTTGTTTCATTTATCAACGTACTTACACGAATTCGTATGGTTAGTCGCTAAGAAGTCTATGCGATTTAATGTAGGTCATTTAAATGTAAAACTTGCATTCTTTATCGAACTGTATTTGACACTACAAATTGATTTTGCGGCTCGCTGTTTTTTTCGTTTTCTTACAATGACTTGTCTATTGAACAACTTTGCCCACCCCTGTTCTATTATTTTAATTGCAGCAAAACGCCAAGTTAATGCACATGTAGCAGAAACCCGCACCGCTGTCAATTGCAGTTGTTGGAATTTTTTAGACTGGCTAATAAACGCGCGACTTGCACATTATCCCTACGGATTCGAAAATTGCGCCAGGTTTTGTTTTTGTTTTGAATTGTTTTCTTTTTTTCGTAGTTAATATTACAATGTTATCAAGCAAAATTATCATTTTACAAACAGCGGTTTTGCCAGGCAGTTGTCGTTCGAAGGCGAAACCGATTGCGTGACGTAGGGGGTCAATCTACCAAGGTGAAGGGCTGTGGCCGTGGTCTCGTAACATTTTGGTGGCTGTAATCTGGGTTTATTCTTGCAAAGCTTCCCGTTTCTAGCAAAGTGGTTCTCAACCTGTTTGTGTGGCGCGAGAGTTGTCCTTCAGTGCTGCCAATGTTTTAAGCACTCATATTTACTGTATAAATTGCAGGAAATTGCGTCTCGAAAATTAGTAGATTTTTGCAGTGTGTGTCTCAGCGTTAAAAAGGTTGAGAACCACTGGTTTGTAGTTGCGGCACTCATCTTAGGTACCAAGATTTCGGCCACGCTGCATGGTGGCCGACAAACTATCGCGAATCCAACTTATTTGCTGATATGTTGTCAAAAACCTCTGTCACCGATGTATGAAGTGAACAACTGACGTGTGCACGTAAGTTTCAACCTTTGGTGGAATCTTCCGGAAAGAAAGCGTTGGTGCGCTGCCTGCACGTGCTGTCGCTTCTGCCCTTGGAAGACCTTCCAATTTGCCCCTGCTGATATTGCCGATTAGGCCTGTTGCGGATTAGCTGACAGTTATAAAACCGTGATAAGCTTCCCGCGTAAATACAGCGCTATTCCTCGCATTGCTGGGCCAACACGAACTGCACACGCAGCGTTGAATCTTTGTCGGCGTACGTTCGCCAAAGCTACTCTCAGCAAGCTGTTTGATTTTCGCCTGCTCGCGTGAGAAGTAAGCAGTGTACCTTCATGTTTAGGGTGAAATTGTGGAATGCGACGACAATTTCAACCTGATCCACGGCTCTATCGGATCTCTGACAGGTAGCAATCTTCTTCGACACATGCCATGCTACCAGCTTCCCCAACCCGGAAAAAGAATGGAAAAGGTAACGCTTGTTGGGATGTTGGTGCGTTTACGATTTCCTTGTACAGCGTTAGTTTCTTCCGTTTCTCCTCATTTTCATGTGTCGTTTCATTTAAAAAAAACTATTTTCTATCTTTTTAACATCATATGCGAGTGTGTTGACTGCAATGAACTCGTGCGCTGTGAAAGCTTAATGGGTTAATTGCGGAAGCAAGGCGATCGCGGATTTTGATCGAAGGCAGAGCAGAGGTTTAACCGGTTCGCCGAGGAGGTCGCTGATGAAATGCGCGAGCGGTTTGGATTTTTCGGTGACGTGACGCGATTTAAATTCTTACCCGGCGCGCGTTCTCATTTTGCAAAAAAACGTAATTTACCACTTTTTGCTGATGAAAAAATATTGTTTTTTTTGTAGGAAATCGTCAATTTTAGGAATCAGAAAAGTGCTCCGAAATAGGAGCAAGACGCCATTTTTAACGTTCCTCTTCGCTTTCTTATCTATCTATTGTTGAACTATCTTGTGGTGATGAGGTCGAAACCATGCAAGTTCAGCCTGTCCCGCTAACGCGGTGTCCCTTATACAGCGCGCACCATACTAGGTACTAGGTCAGCGAGCAGAGATATTTTTAAAGCACATTGTTTTGATGCAGCAAACGAGGAAACAACGAACCACCTGCGTCAGTGTGGACGGCCAGAGCTTTCCTGTGTCGGTCTACATACAATCGCACGAGAAGCTCAGCGACTCGGGCAAGTTGCACTTTTGACCCTTTTCGCGTGAGGCTTTTGCCTTCATGGAAGCAGCTAACACCTTGCGTGTGATAATGCTCACGGGAATTGTCCGAATTTGCACTAGGCAGTGTTAGTTGGATGTGCGATTAATTTTCATATTACGTTCAGCAGATTGTCGCATTTTGCTAACTTTTATTGCAATCCTTATCATTTTGAGTTGATCGGCAATTGTCGCGGCCGAGTCAACGTATTTTCGACTGTTCATTCCTGTTTCGTTTCTTCCAGCACAGCCATGTCCAACCGAAATGCCTTACTGGGCCAAAAATTATGTCACTATCTTCGTGAGGGCCGCACATTGAATGACTTGCTTTCATTTTAGCAAACTAGCTACTGAGAGCATTTAAATACTAACTGTAATGGCATGGTGCTTTCAATAACACCCAAACTGTGATGTCATATTGCAAACTGTGATGTCACACACCCAAACTGTGATGTCATATATATCAACGATATTTCCTCAGCACCCCAGCCCGAGCCAACAAGCTGCCTCTTCAAGAGTGTGACGCGTGATGTCAGCTTTTTGCGTAGCGACTTGAGGTGTCGGCGATACGTGAGCGACCTGTCCAACGTTACTCCGAGGTATTTGGGCTCGGAGCAGCAGGGCAGGTTTCGTTGTTGTATTTGACTTTCAGCTCACGTTTAGCTTCCTTGTTAAGATGGAAGGCTGCCGACACTGTTTTTGCAGTGCTGAGCTTTAGTTTCCAAGTCTGGAGGTATTCACCTACAGTTGACATGTCCTTGGTCACCACTGCTTCCACTGCCTTCCAGTCTCCATCAGCATGCATGATTGCTAGAGCGTCAACATATGCATACTTTCTGGAGGCGGTGGTTGGCAGGTCAGAGATGTATATGTTGAAGCGAAGGGGCGCCAGGACAGATCCCTGTGGGACGCCGTTCGTGAGGTGTCGTAACCTGCTTCTTCTGCCGTTTCCGATGGTAAGGGTAAAGCTGCGATTGCCAACCATCTCCATGATCATGTGGGCCATGTGTCTATCAGGCAGCAATTGCAGCAGCTTGCAGGTGAGCCCGCAAACTCGCCAATGACATCACATAGTCGCATATGACGTCATCACAGTTGTGGAATTGTTAAAAGTGCCAAAAAGTGGTTATCTCTGCTGATAGGATTCAAACGCTTTCAGCAGGTTTGGAGGAAAACTTCAGTTTGCTGAGAACGACGCAAGCCATTCAATGTGCGGCCCTCATTCAAGATAGTGACTCAACTTTTAGACCAGCAGTGCATTTCGGTTGGACGCAGCTGCTCTTGAGTTTATTTGATTTTATTTGGCGATAGTTAGTATTCCAGCAAGGAGAAGATATTAGTGCAAGGACGCCACGGCATCGGAGGAACCGGAAGGTCATTATCGAGTCCATACCCCTCAACAGTTCAAATAGCTGAATACACAAAGCGTCGCAGGAACGTGTGATCGCGGTGCGGTTCGCGACCTGTGGTTTCCGGAGTGACTTATTACTTTCCAGGTTGCACAGAAATACGCGATATACGTTGTATGACGCGCGACACGTCATCACGGGTGAAGATCTTCGCCCTGCTCAAGTTTTATTTCTGTTTCCTCCCAGGAGCGCGTGCCTGATATTTTCTGTGATGAACGGGCATCCGTCAAGTTGTGCATAACGCCAAGCATCACGCTCGTGATTGGTCGCGAACAATCAATACAAGATGATGCACAAATGGTGCATTTTCAGGAAAATAAAAGAAAAGCAACATTTTCCTCGAAAAGCTCGCAAAAGTCTCAAACAACGCTGAAACAAACTTTTTTTTTTGTTTTCAGTCATAAGTTCTACTGTCGTAGATTTTGACGAGACCTGGACACTTGCTTCGCGTCACGAGACAGTGTTTTCCTTCTACTACAATTGGCCACGTTTGTTTTGCTTTGTGACGTAGAAGCCCGTCTCAGACTCGTTGCTGAAAGTTGAAAATAGAAATCTTAGCATGTTTGGTGAGATTGGCCCTGAATGACGCTTTAGCATGTTTGGTGAGATTGGCCCTGAATGACGCTTTAGCTTGTTTGGTGGATTCGCAGTATGCAAAAGGAAGTTAGGGAAACGCAAAACTTTCGGCAAGCTCTTGGCTAAATATCGCCCTCTGACGCGAGTGTTTGCTCCTCAGTGTGTGTTCGGTGTGTTTTAATGTGTTTTCTCCATGTGTTTTAGTGTGCTCTGTGTGTTTTAGTGTGTTTTCTCCATGTGTTTTAGTGTGCTTGGTGTGTTTTAGTGTGTTTTCTCCAGTCGTTTCGCTGCGGTCGGGAATGCGTTCTGTTTTTTTCAGCAAGCTTCATTGACCTGCTGATGCCGCATTTTATTCGATGGTGTATTTTAGCCGTTCTTGTGTTCCGCAGTCCGCAAGAGTCCCACCTTGACCAGATAGACCAGTGGGACGCCCACGGATCTACGGACCAGCACGTCGAAGCTATCCAGAAGAAGTTCATTCAGCAATTCGCAGAGGTCATTGTGATTTCTATGCCAAATATATGCGAGTCATGTCTGTTCAGAAGCTTGTGCTTCTGCGATGTCAAGCTCTGTAATAGTTCGTTTTACCAAAATCGAGGGTAAATAAAAAGTTTACAGGAAAACAAAAGCGGTTGAGCTTTTGAATTGAATCGAAGGTGAAAGCTGTTAAAACAAGACACCCTGCCTTCAAATTAGGTTTGTCTTTCGTATCGGAGAATGTCCACTGATAATAAAACGTCTTGTTTATTTACTATCTGTGGAAAGAATCCTTTCCCAGCAAAGAATCAGACACTAATATCTTAACAGAGTGTATATTTCGCCTTCTAGGTAGGCATCATCAGCTCTTATTCAAACAGAACCTTAATTGTTTATTTGGAATCGCAAACCAGGACAAAAGCCACTTTGGGTTGTATGTCCTTATGCAGAGTCATTGTGAAAATAATTACCTCACTGTGTTTTTCCTCATAAGTGGAAAATTTCTGAAACGATTCCACTTCCTTCGGGTTTTCCCAATCGAAGAGTAATTTGAGATTAGGACCGCTTGCGTAAAAGTATCAGTGTTGCATCGAAGCGGCTTCTGATGATAAGGCCTGATTGCATTTGCGCGCATTGCGGCTGGCGATCAGCAGCGCATGGAAGATTGGGAAAAGTGAAGCAACAATCATTATGCACCTCGTGTAACTTGTCAAACTTCAACTGATTTTTGATAGGGTGGTGGGTGAAATAGATAGATATTTGATGGGGGGGTGGGGGTAAAATCGCAATGCGCGGCACTCGCTCGAACCGCGTTCCATGTTTGGTGTGATCGGTCATGGAAGCCATGGCCAACTGTCTGTGTCCGTGTATAAAATAAAGTGATGTCTGCTCTTGCTTGATGTCACGACACGAGTTTTTCGGTGCTCGTAGGCAAATTCTCTTCTTAGCAACAACTTGGCCGACAAAAAATCACGCTCGGGTGGATTTTACTTTTCATCACGTCACATCGTTTGTACAGTGACGTGACGCTTGACGCTGTTCTTCAGGAGCGATCTCGATCGTTCAAGACTGCGCTGGGGGGAGGGAATGAAGTCTCGGTGAGAAAGATATTGGAGACCATAGTTGGTCGCTAGATGCGAGAGTCGGAACTGTTTGATTTGAACTCGTCGCGAAATGGTCTTGTAAATGAAACAGATTCTTGGATAGTTTTTATGAAAGATCGGCACGAGTCAAAGACGAGTCAGACTTCGTATGATGCAATGCGTGAAGATCGCTTTCGGCGACCTCTCAAACAAGTTTTTGCCATGACATCTACCTCCTCATCGGGCAAACGTGCACTGCCATCCTTGTCGTCACATCCGGGTCAAAGTTCGAGTGCTGCGCCCAAGTGTAACACTGCCATGCCGTGTCACTTGGCGGGTCACACGCCGTCTTGACGTTTAACGTTAGCGTTGGGGCTTAGAAATTTTAACAACACGATGTCTTTTGTGACAGCATGCTGGTCGGTGTAATATAGGTCGAAACGTTGATATTTCGATTGCTAGATGCTGCCGTCCTGCAAGTGAAATATTAATTAAAACCTGGTGCGGACCGGCTTGATCCCACCAATGCGTGTTAAATGTTTGTCTGATTTATACATTATGAGACAGGTCTTGCGGTATGCAGTGGGTAGTAGTAGAATACAGCCTTGCACATAACAAAGTGGGGGTATTTGCTTATTGCTAAGCCATTCAAAAACCGATTCGCAGAGCTCGTGAAATTCAAAGAACAGTTTTGCAAAAATCGCTGCGAAGCATCTGAACCACAGCACCATGCAAAGGGTCCCATTCAAATAAGACACGCCTAACTTTTCTCATAGATGTTGGGATTCTGGTTTTTGTCACAGCAGCAAATTCAGCGAAATTTAAAGTGACTACTCTGTCCTATGCCTCCCGTAGGCTATCCCTCCTGTTTACTATGCAGAATTGTAAACGGCCCGAATCAGGGCTGAGCCCGACATTTATTTTTTAAGCCCGGTTCAGGCCCGAAAGCTAAATTTACCGAGTGAGTCCAGATATGCACAACTGCGCGGTATTGGTGGTGTAGTAAAGTAAACATGATTAAATAGCTCACAATTAATCGTTTCCTTGAAGATTTAATAACTCCCTTGCGTGAACAGCAACTGGCGACAAAAGTGTCCGTCGTTGCCAAAAAAAAATTCGTATGGCCCGAAATTGGCCCGAAACATTTTGACAAACTTACCGATAAGCGCGAATCCGGCCCGATCCGAAAATCCCGACCCGGTTCAAATCGCTGGTGCCGTCCCTCCCCTGTATTGTGCCTCATATGTCCTGGCAAGAAACAAACTCAATTTTCAGACACTCGCACCTTCGCGCACTCGCTTTTGCTCGCGACTCACTCCTTCATTTTCGATTTCAGACCAAAAAGGAAGCGGAAGAAGCGAAGCAGTTGCAGAACGCCACCCCTGCTTTGAAAAAGACCAAGAGCTTCTGGAAGCGAACCATACTCCGCAACCCACAGAACAAATCGGCGAAAGCACCCGCCCTCACTGAAATACAACACCAGGCTGCGCGGGGTCAGTGACCTTGTCAGACCGCTCGCGTTCGTGCAGCAAGCGACTCATTGATCCACTCGTGTGACTTAACTCAGGCGTTAATTTTTGTCTTACCCGGTCACTGGCAGCAACGCCTGCTTTTTTCGTCATGACCTTGAGAGCGATTCCCTCATGCGCGTAGTTTGCAGTGTTTGTGTTAAAAATAGTTGGTCAATTTTTTCCTCTTCTGCTAAGAAATCGTGCTAAGCGAGTGAGCCGACATTTTCAACATTAAGTTTCATCATCTATCGTTAAAACCGGTCACAGCCAGAAGCCGATGCCTGGCGGACGCACCTGTATCGAAGTGTTTCTTTTCAACGGGCGTGCATTTACCGTCGGCGTAAGGTCACACGCGGGAAAGACCGATCCTGCGTCGAGCGAAGTCCGTCGTTGCGGAAAGCTCGACGACGTTGCGGCAGTTTTTGTCTTTGAAAAGAAAGCGCACCGCCAGAAAGTGGCTGAAAGTAGAGATGATTTTTGATTTTCTGCAGAGCTGAAAGCAGTATCTGGATGCAGAAAATTCTCAAGTTTTTTTTTTTTGCAAGGAATCAAGTGCTCCCTCAAAAGTTCATCAGCAAATTTTGAGGAGAACTGTTTCCCTTTTCTTCAGTCCTGTTCCGAAATGCCTTTGTGAGATCATCCGTCTCATTCGTTGCGTTTATTTTCACTTTGTTGTTACTAAGCAACACTTCAAACAACCGCAAACTTTCAAACAACTACCTGCGTTTCATCTCGATATTATCTGTCACGTTTCAGAAACCCTCAAAGCGTCAGTCCAGCGACACGGCAGCACCAAAGCAGAAAGAAACAACCAGAGCGCTAAACCGGTGAGCAGTCCTTCCTTCTAAGAAAAGTTTTCTCTGAGCAAATGTTTTTCAGAGAGCATCAATTAAGCATAAAATCTTTTCAAAATACTAACAAAGTACACATTTTATTCAGATCGCTTGTGAAAGGGTTATAAGATATGCTCGGAAGTGTTTTATTTCTGCCCGAAAAAGTTTTGTTCGTTTTTTTTGCTTTGAAATTTGGAATGTTGTAAGTGCCCGAGAATGAGATTCCACTGCGCAGTTGCGCACATTAGAGGGGTCATTGGCGGTGAGTTACGTCACTTAAAACGGGTGTGGATGTGGCGACGTGGGTTCTGAGTCTGATCATCTGCAGATGTAAGGTTCTTCCTCGGTCGACGGAAAGTGCGCAGCCTTGACTGGTCGGAAACAACGAAGACGTAGAATGATCGATGTCGATTTAATTCACGAACACGGGGTGAGCAAACAAGCTCGAGAAACGTCGAAACACGCAGTTGACCGGATCTGGCTCTCATCATGCGTTCCTCAAACGGCTCTCACGCAAAAGCATACAATGTCCGATTCCAGCGGACATTGACGCCCTCTCGCGTCTGCTGTCCTTCCTACTTATTCTGTGTCGGCTTGCGTGTCGAAAACGCCTTGAAGACGGCGCGTCGCACCATCGCGCGAGCTGCGTTCGATAAATAATGATCAGCGCAATGACAAGGCTGCGGGCCGAGACGAGGACCACTGCATAGACAAACGATTTTTCGATTTTAGAATCCAGCAGCGAGTGGGGTTGGGGACAGGGGCGGCGTAACGAAAGGGGCACAATTGCCCGGGCGCCGAACCACTGCGGGTGGCGACGAAAAGCCCCAACAGTGTCNCAAGTACTTTCTTCAATACAGTAAATTTGCTTCCGAATGATCTCAGGTTCAAACATAGGGGCCGCCAAACTTGCTTCTTGNCCCGGGCTCCATCTGACCTCGTTACGCCCCTGGTTACGGCGCGTGTTACGCGCTGCAGGACCTGTGACTGTTGCAGGAAAAGGTCGCCCGTAGCGCGAGTGCACCAAAGATGTTTGCCAGCGGCCGGCGTCATCTATTCTTGGTACGCCCCTGGATGGGGGGAGCAGATGGATGGCCGGTTTGCGCAAACTGAAGCAAACGAGACGGAGAAAAATCAGTTGGCTTTAGTGATGCAATGTGGACAAATTCAACGGACCGGGTTAAAGAGCTTAGCGGGCAGTAGTTTGCTCGTGCCTGGTTTGAGGAAATCGTCACAAACCAGCAGCGCAAAATCAACGTGCAATGTTCATTGTCGTTTGAAAGCTTCATGCCCACCACCGTTTTAACTTGCGTTCGCTGTAAATGTATTTTAATTTGCTTTTATTTTATTTTTTTATTCAAGTTGCGCTTGCAATTGCTAGTTCTATGTTTTTTTGCGATTACAATTTTTATTATTCATTTCAGGACTCGCTCCGAAGAATCAACAGCGACCGTTTCCCGGAAGACCACTCGGCGGCGAGAGCACGCGACCTTTACGCTCGACCGGACCGGCGCAAGCCTGGTATGATGTCATTATGGTGTTTGTTCACGTCACAAGAGTAGTTGTTTCGCGATAATTGCGATTCACACGGGCAATAACAACCTGTCTTCCGATCACGAACCTTAACACACAGGACCCGAATCATGGCGGTAAGCAGCGTGTGCGGGATTTAAGGATTTGCTTCTTGTTTCGACCGGAAACCCCGAGATTGGACAAAAAGGAGCAGCTCAACCGGGCCTTTGTGGTGTCCACGGCGGTCATTCAGTTCGCCGAAGACGCACGCGCGTCTTTCCTTCCCCCACGCTGAACAAATGCCTCGCTTTCGCTTTGCGTCCCACCCTTAAACGTTGTACGCCATGTTGCCGCCAGCCCTGTTCGTCGGGTCGCATCGATACCGAAGGTTTGGAACTACGCTACGTGCACCCCCTCCTGCCTCGTGCTCGGCCCAAACCTGGGGCGGGCAGAGTCCGGGGATCTATTGTGCGGATAAATTTTGGCCAGCCTTTCACCGGATTTCGATTAACTTTCCGGTGAAAAACAACTGCATTCCTCGCATTAAATAAGTTAAGTGACGTAATGTGTGCTGCATTGTTTTATCTTTGGACCCCATCCGATAGACCATGGGTCTCCACCAAAGTACGGCCCGCGAAGACATTTCGTCAATAATGAAAAAATGCCGTAAAATATTCGTGACACATTTGTTGGTTTGACAGAGTGCAACACATATCAGAACACTTACATTACATATGATGTCCGGCTCTCGAACTGTTGCGTAAAAGCTTATGTGGCCGTCAGACAAAAAAGTTTGGAGGCTCCTGCGATAGACTATAATTAGCATCAGTACAAATAAAGGGGTTGGATAAATGTTGTTTCATCTCACATAAGCTAACGTGTGGCCCGCCTGCCAATGGCGCCTGAAAACGTGGTCCGTAACGATAAAAGCCCGCCCGGCCCTGGCCAAGGGGGTGACTGGCGCAAGGGAAAGCTTCATTAGGGTCAGAGACCTGTACCATCACTGCAGCATTCACGATGAAATAGCCTCGCGGTCGACGGCGTGGGGTGTGCGGTGATGGGCGCCCGCAGACCGCCGCAACTATAGGCGCAAAGCGACAACTTCGTTGTAAATACAAAGCGAGTGCTATAGCAAGCAAAACTTTTCTTTTCTGGCTGCAGCTTAAACGCAAAAACTGTGAAAATAGCAAATGCTTGCGACAGCGACGAGGCTCACTGACGCACCGCGTGGTGGCGCTCTTGCGTCGAAAGGACTGAATACGAATTGTGCTTGGACTTGTGACCTGCGTGGTAAGTATTGGTTTGCAGAGCGCGCCATTGCAAACAACGCACGCGGTTTCACCAGTTTGTCGTTCAAGGCTGTGGGCGTTTGTCCTTGCCAGCCAGTCGCCTCTCCATTTCGAGCTCCCTAACGCTTGCTGGGGGGGTGTCGCCAAAACGACCGACCAGAATTGCTTGCTGCTGCGCTCGGGGTCGTGTCTTCGGGCATTTCCATGCTCTGTTCCGCTCCGGGACACTCGACTTCTTCCACTGACTCGGTTCGCACTCGTTCCGATGACTCGACGTCGAGTACCGACCCCTCGGCGTCGGACGCGCAACATCGAATCTTTCATTCCAGCTGTTGCCACCGAACAGCGGTTTGAAAACAAACAAGAGGAACAGTCCGCTGTCAAACGATACGATTGTTTTCTTGCTGAACAGCTACGCACTTGCCTTCAGTTCACGGCTCTAGGAACCTAAGCCCTGCACTTTCGTAGGACATTCTCTGGCGCTGAGTGAAAAAGGCCACTTGTGTATGGTGACGCAACAGCTAAACAATCTAAGCTTTGATGACGCAGCAGGTAAACAATTCAGGCTTTCTTGACGCAACAAGCAAACAATCCAAGCTTTTGATCGAAACAGCCAGGCGTGTGGTTTCAATGATCAGAGCCTATGGCGGAATACGCAACGCGGCGCTCGCGAATGATCGAACGCGGGAAATCGTCCGATGCGTAATCGACTTCAAATCGAGTTGTTTCTCTCTGTCTTCGCGCGAGCGCTAAAACCGTTGTTGGCATTTTTAAGAAGCAAAACCGTCGCCTGACGAAGATCGTAATGCCTGATCAGCGCACGCGCCATGCGCAAGCTTGCCACACGCGTCGGTTTACTGCTGGTCTCCAGTTGGTCTTGGAACGCCCTCGTCTCTATCGACGCATAGATCTTTCCTGGTTTCGGGCAAGTTTGTCTGAAAAACCATTGAAACTCTTTTTCCGCGTAACCCTGCAATGTTTCCAGAGACTGTTTCAATCAGTGTTTTTCAGCCTTTTTTTGTGCCGCGACCCATCACAGCAACCTCCTATGACCCAACGAGCCCAGATGAAAGTCGAACAAAGCAAACGTAATACAGCTGTGCAAATCAAATATCTTCTCGCTACCCCATCAAAAATGGTTCACGATCCCTCTTGGTGTCGCGATCCCCGGTTGAAAACCACTTGTTTAAATAAACAAGCTTTGTAGGAAAAAGGACAGACATTGAAGCCTTGACGTTTTCCCAGCGTACGCTGACAAGGATATTGGGACGGCATAAGAGCGTTATCTTGCAGGCAGTCGCGTTCGTCGGTCGAAGAGCTACAACAGTTGAGCGCGCTTGTCTTAAAAAATCCCGCCAGCAGGAATTCTGCGCGGCCCAGCCAGTGGAGATTTGCCCGCTTTTGTCCTTTGCTCTGAGTCAACAAATTGCGTCGCGACATCTCAATCAAGGCCTCCTAGAGAGAGACAAGGCCTCTCAGCATACCCCCCCGCCGTTGCGGGTTGCTCGAGGCCCTCATGCGGCTGGTCTTTGTGCGCGATCGGAAAAACAATGCGGACGTGTCGCGCGAGCGCATTGTTCCGCGTTCGCAAATTAGTTGCCGAGTGATCGTCGTCGCTCGGAAGGCGCTGATTCACGCCGGGCGACCGGTCGAGTGCGAGCGCGCGTGCGTGTGCGTGCGGATTCGTGTTGCAATTACCAGCGAGCAGGTTAAGCTCGCCGCCGACAGACGAACGTCGAAAATATTCCGCCCGGCGCTCGACAAACTATTGCAAACGGATTCAACCCGACGTGGTTTTGAGGTCTTTTTGAAGCAGAACGCGCGATCAAAAAGCGGTTTTGTCTGATGACGTCGCGCGCAGTCGGCGATTTTTCGCGAAAACTTCGTTTGCTTCCTGAAAATCTCGCCACGCCGCTTCACCGAAAGCGCATCAGTCGTCGCCAACAATCCCGGCCGCCTGGGCTGTCTTGGAAAATTTAGTAATTTGGGCAACGCAGCCGATAAGGAAAGGTGTCGCTTGAACAGGTAGTTGTTTCTGTAACAGTTTGAAGCTTGACGTCATGTGCTGACTAGAATTGAGAGCATTTTCAAAGGAGGTCGTAATATGTAAGAAATTGCTTCGCAGGAGTGCTGTCCTGGTTTCAGTTATTGGCTGTTGTTGTTTTGCAGCTGCTGATAGTTAAATAACTTGAATCTCTATTCGTGTCTGTTAATGCATTTGCTGTGATTGCTCTGACCGTTTTTTGTTTGTTTTTTTTGCTGAGACGCTTTGGTCTCATTTCGGTCGTTTGTCCCACAGTAGTATTGAAATACGCCGTAACAATATGCGTAGAGACAAGCACGGACCAAACACGTAAACCCGTGTTTTGAACTCTATTATGTAAAAGCGCGCGTGCGGTGCTAGATGCACAGCTCTCGCAAGCGTTGAACTTGGGTCGGCTTCTCGAGTGTTCATCTAAGACAGCGTTTCTTAACCTTTTTGTATCTCAGCACCCCTTTTGGTCACGCCTAAGCGGTCCAGCACCCCCTACCATTGGCTAACACCTTTGTCCAAACGTATTCGTTTTACCTTTGACCGCCACATGTGTGACCTTCCCCAGCACATCCTGAAATTGATTTGTGAACCCCCTGGGTATGCTAGCACCCCAGGTTAAGAAACCCTGATCTAAGAATTAAATAGACCATAAAACTTAAACGAAGTTAAACTGTAACTGTTGTAAAACATCATTACGCGATGGAGCTGATCAACAACTAAAACAGGGGTTCACAACCTTTTTTCTGACCATATACCCCTTCAGCATGTCGACAGATGAGCATGTACCCTAAAAAATTTCTTATGGCAAACAGGCAGAGTAAAATAACAAAAATCCACTGAATTTTTAATAGAATTTTTATATTTTAGAATATTTTTTGGCATAAATAATGTACAAATACATTTCACTCCTGTATTGCCAACCTTAAATGTTCCCCTTCAGACAGGCAAATGTACCCCTGGGGGTACATGCACCCCAGGTTGGGAACCCCTGAACTAAAACATACTTACACACAACCGGTGTCAGGTCGTCGATGAAGATTTTGAATCGCTGTTTATCTGTTCGAATAATTCAAAAAAAGCCGCTGCATGTGTCCGAGTGAACGCCCAACAGAGCAACAGCACTGGTAACGCGCAACGTTTGATCCCAACGTTAGATAGACAGCAGCTTCTGCGAGAGCGAGTGTGATTCACAGAACTACTCAGAAGGATGAAACGTCTACCGCTGGCGAGTTGTAAGCCGCGATAATCAGTAAAACAATGGCGCTAAAAAGCAAAGGAAATCCTCTGAGATTTAGTTGGTTAGTTGTCAAGAGATCTCGGTGGTAGATCGTGTGTCAACTCCCGTTACCAATAAAGTGAACATCTTTATTAGCTGAGGCACCATCTGTGCGAAAATGTGCGGGATGTGGACGGTGGCGACTTGCAGTTGAGCTTAGGGCTATATTTGTTGTAGGCAGAATTCTGGTGCACGGTTACCTGAACCTTCTTCCCAATACCCTACGTAAGGCATTTAATGTGTGCATGTTAGCTTTGTACAACAAATGACATGAAAACTCGTGCAAACCCAGAAATCACCAAGTATTATGGATGTGGATGTAGTAGCAACGAATGTGTTAGGCGAGCGCATTTTCCGTTGCGTACGAAGCCGCCTCTTAATTTGAACGCTGAGATCACACGGTGCGGAGTTGACAGTTGGTGACGTAATGGTTACATTGCCTTAGCATCTTATGTGCGTGAGAAAGAACCACGCGTGCGAGACCGAAAGTGGTTATTAGCCTTTCGTTTTCTTTAATAGAATTCGGTGCAGCTCGGTGCAGCTCCTGGGAGGTAACTGGCTGACTCATGCGGAAAAATACCCTCCCCTCCGCGGATAAACTCGCAAAACTGCCCGCGCATACCCTGCATAAAGTGAAAATGTTCCTGCAGTGGTGTCGACGAGGCGCCAATCTACATTCCGGGCACGCGCGCTAACAACATAGCCATGCAAACATTTACGAGTGAAGGTTAACAGGAGGCCAGGCAAGCTGCCGTGGAAAGCAATTTTTTCGTTGGCGATTTTAACCGGAGGAGAAAAGAGGCAGAGCGGCAACGCGTGATTTACTTCGCGAAAGGTACAAATAATTTCAAAAGTCGCCGCAGATGGCTACAAACGCAAGACAGTTCACAAAAAAGGCATTGCGCTCTTGTTTGCTCGTGTTTTATTGCGTGGAAACCAGTGCAATGGTCATTCCCATCCCCCCCACGCCACGCTCTAGAAAAGACTTCTTTTATTGATCGCATGCAATGCGAGGGATTTATTTAACAATTGGCAGCAGGCTGAAGCCTGAGTTAATGCTTCAGGCTTTTCAGGCCAGGAAGGACTTCTTGTGACGTCATGTTTTCATGTTGGTTTGCATTTACTTTGTCCAGACGTCTGTCGAGAAAATGGAAGTGTAGACAGTGACGGACGGCGCATGTATACAGCGTTGCAGCGCAAAGGCCCCTTGCACCGTTTCAAGGCGTTTGAAAACTGTCGATAGTTTGGTGCAGCGACCAGATCGATGCTTGTTCAATTACCACGTCAGCGACATCGTCCGTGTCGGTCGGCAGGTCGTCAGCTGGTGAGGTTAGGCAGAGGTTTCTTTCGGTCAGGCTTTTCTTTGAATCAGGAAGCCCATGGTAAAACTGACTACAGAACGTTATTATCGAGTCGCGAAACTCGTCACGCCGCAGCCGCCAGCGCCAATACGCGCAGAGCTTCGGAACAAGCGGAAAAAGCGCTGTTTCTGCGGCGGCGGTGGGAGTGGCGATTAAGCAGCATCACGTGATTTCGGTTTATTATTAGGCGACGGTGCTGGCGACTGCCAAGTCCACAGTCGTAACAGCACTGCTGCGGTTCGCCGTTTACGAAGCCTTGGGGTACGGAGAATGCTTGGAAGGAAATGAACAGTGTCAGAGAAAGCCGTTGGGGAAGAAAAAGGAAGATTGCTAATTGTCAGAAAGGTGCTAATTACCGTTGTCCACACAGTGTTTGCGTCGTAATTCGGTGTAATCCAAACCCCGACCCGACCGGTTGAGATTCGGATCGGCTGTGTTAAAGAAGTTCATCCAAGGTGCGCGCTGAAATTAATGGCTTGGTCGTCGATGTACATTAACAGGCCTCTGCGAAGACGACGATCGGAACAGCTGTGCAGCTGCTTTTTAACCCAACAAAGCAAAGAAAAGTTAAGCAAAGAAAAGTGAGACCCAACAAAGCAAAGAAAAGTTATTTTTTGAAAGGTTGGCTAGGACACACCTAGCACAGCGTCAGTTAGTTTTCTGTTCAGCTTGAATAGGAGGAAAGACCTTGATCGCAGATGTCACACAGGAATCAGGATTTTTGTGGAAAAACGGTTAGTTTCAGAAGCTTTCAACAAACTTGTAGTTCTAATGTTTAAATGATGGAACCGCATATACACGCTGGAATAAGAGTTCCCGATAGAGGTCTTAATGAACGGAATAAAGATAACTATAAAAATGTTGCCACCGGTTTACTTCGTGCTAAAGAACTTGTAGAACATCATTTCGAGCTGGTTGAAAGCGCAAAAAGCCTTCTTGTTGGTTGTAGTTTTTGTTTGTTATCTCGAAATCGCGTTATTTGCTAAATTTTATCACATGTTGAATTAGTTGTCTATTAGTCCAATTGTTTTCATTCCGTTTCGTTAGCTGTCCGCGAGTCAGGTTGGTTGTGTGGTGCTCAGATGGGTCGTGTGGTGCTCTATGGGTTCTTGGCCTTCAGCTGTTGCGACAAAGATATGAGTCTCGGGAAATCACACCCTGTCTCAAAGGACTGGGTGATCTTCCTTTACGAACGCCGCTCTTAGCGGGGATTTGTAGTACATTGGTGGGTGCGGGAATTCTTCAGGTTAATATTATGCGTCCATTTATATTAAAGCGTTGGTTTTTCCTGGTTTTTGCAAAATTTGTAGGATGCGCACAGTGACAAGTACTTGCCGATGATGCGAAGACGCGATCGGATGCATTAAGTTTGAAGCCAAAAAGGCAGGAAACGAACAGCGATGAAGTCGTCAGAATCGTCATCGTAACTCGCGCCGCCGCCTCGACGATCGGCATAAAATCTTCCGCTCAAACTTGCACCATAAACTGCTCCGCATCGAGCTTCGTCATCATGCCGTTTAGAACAGCAGTGGAATCACGTCATCTGCGTACTGTATTTGCTTTTACCGCGCAGCCAATCGGACCATACATCGCTCACATTGTAACTCTTTGGAACCGAGTCGTTTGTTGTTTTACAACCTTAAGTCTTTTCATGGCTTTCGCATACGCCTGGGTCGTGTGGTGAGCGCGTGCAGGTGCACAGCTGTCGGGCTTGCCGCCTCATCGTCACTGCTTCTTGCGATCCAGGTGGTTGAAGAGATTGAATGCGGCCAGCGAGGCATGTGCAAATGTTTGTTTGAGACTTGATGGCGTGTTCGCTGATAAAGCAGCTTGCCTGAACACGATGAAACAGTCCGAGCAAGATAATTTTACTTTCGGGGCTGGCGTTGAAGCGACGCAAGACGGAGAAAATGTCGCTTTTTTGCATGAACAAAAACGATGAGCAAATCTTGCAGGAAACTGAAGTAGTTCTAGACGCGCTGCACGCGAAAAGCATGGTTTTCTTTTGTCGTTACCAGTGAAAGAAGACAAGGCGTTCCAAAAAATTGTTAAGCGTTTAGAATTTCGCGACTCTGACGGGCCTGTCCACTAACGCTTTGTGCTGTGCATCTAACAAGCCCAGCATTACGCAACCGCAAAAAGGGCGGCGAAGCATACGTTAGACATGCACGTAATGGTCTGCGTTGATCGGAAAACCGCTGAAGGTGCAAAACTCGAAAAATCTCGTCGCACCTACTCTTTGTTGTTGCTGACGACGTGGCGGACCACCAGGCGAATGTCGCTTGTTCATTGGCTAAAAGATTTGCGGGATAACATCTGTAACCAACAGAACTTGAATCGTTAAAAGTGAAACGTGTGGGCTACTGGCGTGCTCTGCAAGGGAACTGCCGGAAGATTTCTAATTTGTTTCGTTCAGATCTTTCGCTTTCAGCGAAAAGTGTTGGAAATGGCGGATTAACAGCAGGGGAATAGAGTTTGAAAGGCTTTTTAAGTAATTACGGGCGTACGTTATAAAACGAATGCAGAGAACATTGCCGACGAGCTTTTTGACCCGTGATTAGGAGTGTATTCGACCTTAAGCCGATACGTTGCATTAAAACTGCAAGAGATCTGCGAACGGCTCGTCACGATCCAAACACCGCTGAGCCGCGCGCGACGCTGGCGGTTTGTGTCGCCTAAACGACGCGAGCATTTCGCGTTAATATGCGGTTATGGCGAACGGCGCCGCGTGCTTCATTTTTTCGCAGTCATCCGGGCGAGGCAGAGCTCGGAGTCCGCCGTGTGCGTCAAAAGTCGTCTTTGTAATTGCATTGATCACCAGTAGCCAAGCCTTTCGTGTTGCAGCCTTAAAACGCAATTGGCCGCCTCGGATAAAAAACAGAATAGAAGGTAGTCAGCGCTGTAAGAGAATGACTGAGAATTGTTCAGACGCAGAGTAGTATCACATCAGCTTAGACGAAGAAGTTTTGTCGCCTCAGTTGTCGAAAATCGCAGGAAACAGCAAAACTAACCTTGGAGCTGACTCTAATTACGAAGCAGTAAATGAAAGACAGCTTTTTGCCTGCGAGGACGTTAGGAAGCCTAATCGTTGGCTTTGGTGCAACAACACAGCATGCTTCACATTGCAAGCGTAAATAACTAGGCGTGACTGAAAAAAAAACTACGGAGTTGCCCGTTTTTTGTTTCGTTTTTGCTTAAAACTGAGCTTAGTCCTCAACTGGCACGTTCACGATGAGCGAACTCAACCTTTGTTTTAGGACAAACTTGAACGATCGCCAACATTATGTTGGAACAACGAAACTTGTTACCTTGGCGTGGTTAGCACATATAAGCTCGTAGTTTTCTGTAGACTGTCGAAGAATCAGTCGACCAGGCTCTGCTTTCATCTTTTTGCGATGATTCAAACTTGCGCATATCTGTATTCAAGTAACTTTTCTATTAAAAATTTGCGATTGTTTCCTTGCTTCTTTCACCTTTGGAGTTGGCGTGGTTGGCAGCATAACATTTTTAACAGACAGATTGTTAAGGGGTTTTGTTGATTTACCTATCAGAGCATGATCAGCAGTATGTTGTTGGAACGTATGTTTCTATCTACCACGTTTGCCATCTGAAACCATCTACTTTCGGCGATAATCACATGCGATTTGGTCTTCTGCAAGCGAACACACGAAACCCGTGTAAACAGAAACCGAGCCTGTAGCTGCTCTGAGTTAATTCAAGGCTTTCGAACAAGTACCGCTTGGGCAAATTCATTTGCAGAAAAAATATTCAAATTATTTCTTGTTTGAATTCAGGCTTCGGGCAACAGAAACGTTAGTTTCGAATTGCTTACTGCGATAGTTCGAGAATAGCTGCTTGTGAGAATCTGCACGAGAGGTGATCGTCTGAATGTGATTCTGCTTGTTCGAAGAAAACCTGCAGAACATCTGTTGCTCTGCCTACTGCATGAAACTGAATTCGTGGAATACGTATACTTTTGATATCATGACCACTGCTCCTGCAAAGACTTGGATTGACTTGTGATCTTCGGATTTATTTTCGGCTAAGTCACTTCTTGTAAGTTGTCCTGAGCACTGAACGCTCAAAGAGAACTGTGTCGTACCATCTGCTATGGTTTGAAGAAGCCGACGACGCAATCCCGCTGATCCGTTTGTAACTTTCGCTGATCCATTTGGAACTTACGTTGTTCCGGAAGAAGTCCCGGGTCAGTTCGAAGCTGGCGAGCGTTGGCGCACCTGACATCACGACGTCAGCTGACATATTTCGACCCAAACCGTTGCGCGTGACCACACCGAAGCTTCGAAACGCTCTGGCGAACGCCCTTGGACTTTGCGGCGAATTGGCGTGTTTCAAACAAGAGAAGCACGCCGTGATGGCGGTGGACCGGACGCCCAGGCGAACGCACTCTTCCTCCAGCTCTTTTCGCAAGAGGCGGAAAGTGCCAGGGAAGCCTTTGTGGGGAGGTAGGTCTCGTGATAGGGCGTCGATACGGGACAGCTGTTGTCTTAATCAGTAAAGTAACGTTTCGACTGCATTGCGCCTAAGATGCATCTGTCTCGGTCACACCGCGTGACGTAAAGAAATTAAGTTTTTGGTGACACAGTCTTTCGTGCTTTCTGTGTCAGTGTGATGTTCATACTTTTCGAGCCCGTTCTGGGCCATATTCAGTGAAGGTGTGGAAATGACCTTGCAACGTCCTTGGTCACGACCTCTGCACGAGGTCATGCCCCTGCGAAAAGGTATGTAAGGGCTTAGGTGAAACTAGACAACTAGACCAACTTCCTGAACTTGCGATTTTTTGACTTTTTCTGCTTGACTGCACGTCGGTATTTTTCAACGTGCGGCATTTGATTAGTGATGACTTCGCGACAAGCCAGTCCAGAGAAACGAAAGAAAGCTTGAAGACTTGACCGTAACAACATAGGGAAGTAGAGTGTCAGCGCATTTGAATGCGAAAGAGCATTTCAAACGTCCGCGCTCAACATTCTTTAACGTTTTTTTTAATCAAGAGTTGCTGAACCGCATTCGCAAGAAGAACCAAACCTGAGTGGAATACGCCCACGAATTGTTGTTTTTCCGTTTCGTAAACGCGACTTTCGCGCGGTAGCAATTGTTTTGTAATAGCAGGAATCATTCACACCTGCGCAGTCGTTCGCGGCTACGACTGCGCGCTTAATTTACAAACGAGGCTTTCAAGATGAGGACTGGCGTTTGTTTGCGGAAACACTACCGGTGGTTGCGGCTTCGCACAACGTCTGCGCTTTCAGGCAGGGTGATGGGGCAAGCCTGTCTCTGCTCAGTGCTGCAGTGTGTGTTGAAGCTTCGTCACGCTGGCTCTGTTATGCAGTGGCTTGGTGGGTAGCGCCTGTTGCGTTTCGCTCCTAGCGTTAGGTGACACCGCAAACAGGCTTCGCCACCAGTCCTGCATGGCGACATTTTCACTGGCTTTTGGTTTTTCGAAAATACAAGTTGTCTGCTTTTTCACCAGGCGCTTTGTCCCGGTTCACGAGCGGAACCCGTTCCATATCCGTAGCTAACGATCACTGTGTCATGCTCATTTTCTTTCCATTGCATCGGCTTTACCGACGCGAAAATAGCTGAAATTTTTAGCATGCTTCACGCGCTGATCAAGGCTACGCGTTCGCACCACGCGTAGGCTTGGAAATGACGTCATTCGTCAAGTCCGTCGATCAGGTGATTGAAAGCCTTGGTGAGAAGATGAGTTCGTTCACTGCAGGACTGGTTAAAAGTTACTTTCTTAGTTCTGCGCTTGTATCTTTTCGTTTGACAGCATGTTCAGATTCAGTTTGAAAAGCTGTGGGGCTGCATTGTTCCTAAAGGAACGTGTCCGTAGCGCGGTTTATCGTTGCAAGGTTGTTTTCGGATTGAGGTTATTTTTACTCTTTCCATTTGATGACAGAATGGCCGTGTCAGTTACAAACACAAGGAGCTGGGAGCTAAGCAAAGACAGTACAAGTAAGACAATAATAGCAAAAAACATAAAACGGTAATTCCAAGATCCTACTTCGACATGTGATGCAGGCAGAAGCATCATCTGATAATATCAAAGAATGTGGCAGCATGATGATGCAATTCCATCATCTCAAGCTTCTCATGAGGTTCGTTACTCAGTGTTGTCCAGGATCGCTGGAATGGTTTAAAGACAGCGGTACTTTTATTCACTTCTTGCACATCCTTGCCTAAGGCTCGCGTGCTTAAATATCATGTTTTCAGGACTCTAGATATTTGCAGATGGTAAAGAATGATCAGTATGGCCGGCTCGTGATAGGTCGGCCATGAAAAGCAGGTAGCTGCATTTCGTCACCCAAAAAATAAGTACGCTCTCATTTATGCCCGTTCAACTTGAAATTCCTCTTCAGTTTAGGCTATGCTGTTTCACAACTTGTGGGCGATGAAGTAGTTTGCAAGCTGGCCAAGCATTTAAAATAGAAAGGATGTTTTGAAAGCAATGTAATCGTCTGTTAAAGGGTGAAATCACCGTATTTGGAATAGATTACTAATTCAATGTAATCCATGGTGGATTTGGCACTACCGAAAAAAACGAAATAACGAAAGAAACGGTTTGGAGACAGTGGTTAAAAAGAAAAGATCAGAAACCCAAAAGCTTCTCTGTCCAGTTAAAAGTGTTTTTCATCGCTAAGTGCGCGGTATTGTTTTAATTACCTGGTTAGGGCGGGATACCGCAGAAACATTGCAAACGTTTGACTGTTTTGCTTGAAAATTTCCCGTTCATTTTTGAGATGATAACCACACCGAAATCGTTTCTCCCTCATTTGTTTCGTCACGTCATTGAACTTCATTGTGTCGTTCGCTACAAACTCACAGCAGGCACATGTGTTCACCTTCACTGTTCCATCATTCGTAATTGCTGAGCCAGAGGCGAGCAGGCGTTGAGAATACACGGGAATGGGTGTTTGCAGATGGTCCATATCTTAGAATTGAGCACAACAATATCTTCCAACAGAATAGTGTTTTTTGAAAGAAACACATATCTTAAAAATACGGCCTACGCTTTTAAGTTGCTTTGACTGCAATGGCGGGATCGGTAAACTACGTTGTTAGCTCACAAATTTCAATTTCACATAAAACGACTTTAATCTCGGGCTGTAGGTGATCTTGCCTTCATCGGTGAAGGTGGAAAACGTGGGCATTTGCGCGTGAATTGAAACCATCTCAATCCACCTACCCAGGTTGGCCCCAAAGATACACTTCCCATCAATGTTGTTTCAGAACCATACCTGTTGTGCTACTCGAGCACTCACTGTTGTGGAAATAGCCCAGATACAAGTCTTGTGCGAGACTCACCGCTCTCCCCGAGCAAAGCTCTTGTGCGTTGGTGTGATCCGGTTCCGTGATCTTGCGTGTTTAGTGTGATCCGGTTCTGCGATTGCGAATGCAAACCACCTGCGCGCGATTGCTCCCGAGACAAGGACATTGTTTTTCGCGCAACGACGATCGCAGCGGTGACTGGTCGTCGGTTGTTCTGACGGAGAGCTTTTCGCGATGCACGCAGTAGCTGTCCGCGCCGACTTTCATTAAATTTTTATCGGCCAGCTTGACCGTCGCGTGCTGTGCATCCAGCAGTGCCGCGTTTAATCATTTAAGCCTGTTTTTGCCGCGGATAGGCAAGCTGCAGCAACGCCACGCGCAACTCGAAAACGATGTGATCCATTCCTTTTTTTGTACCGTGGTTGAAGAAAATAGCGACGCTTGATTTTGATTCTTACGATTTCATTGTTCACCGCTAAATCGCTTTGAAACACTAAGAAAGAAGTTTAATATGACTTGAGACTTAAGTCACCAAAACTTCATTTGGTAAGGCAACTACGACCTAGTAAATCTTAAGACATTTTTGCATGTGTCGAAAACGCTTATATTCAGAATTTTCACAGATCCGAGACTTTAAATTGCATTTTTGTACCCCGTAGAAAAAAGAGCGTTGTTGCGATGGAAATTAACGAAAAGCAAATGGCCAAGATGTTAAAGGTTCTAGTGATGTTGCGGAAGTTGAAAAGCAGCCAAAAGCGTCGCATTAGTGTGAAGATTCTGTGCGACGACATCAGTGCTTGTTAACTTCGTGCGACGAGAGATTTCCGGGCGCGCTGCGAAAATCCTGAAATATTCGCAAGTACTTGTGTTTTTCAACATTGGCAACTTCTTAGTAACATAATCACAGTTAGTAACTGAACAAGTCGAAATACTCGATAACAGCTTTATTAAGCACAAAATCAAAGTATATCTGCGAGATAAAGAAATATCGTTGCTAGGCTGAAAACGAAACGGTAATGCCGCATATCCCCGATACAGGCACTCTGGCACACTGCATGTCAACTACTGGCACAATACGAGGACGCTGGAAGCACTCACGCTTGGAATGTACGCGGCATGCGATCAATCACGCGGTGGTTGGTTGTATCATTGTCACAGTAGCCTTCACAATAAAGCTTTGATGAAACGGCTGTGCATGGTAGCTGTTATGTCATGATAAATTTCCACTGCTTCTTAGAGATCCGCGATGTTGGATTGCACGCCTTATAGTGAGGGTAAGACTAAGAGAGCGCACAATGACAGAAAAGCTTCTTAATGTAACTAGTTTCGGAGAACTACTTACTTTACAAAGGGCGTTAGGGGTTAATTCAAATAGAGGTTGGTTTTGTTTTGACTGTCCAGTTTCCTCTGTGCAATCCATCCAGTAATAGTGCAAAAATGTCAAAATAATCTTGATATTTGCGCACTCAAGGCTTTGCAAATACGGACTTTCCGGTTTGAAAATATCAAAGGTAAAAAAAGGTGGTCGACTTTTCGCCATTGATATTATGGACGTGCTTCGCAACGGTAGAATTTCGGCTTAATCGATCTTGCATTATCTCAGACAGGCGCTGTCACCACATTGACAGCATTTGCAAACAAAATTGCTGAAGCAATTTTTTGAGACAATTAGAAGCTCTGGGTTTGCAAGCGAGCTTACGAGGAATCAGCCGACTGGGCTCTGCTTTCATGACTCTGAGATGATTCAGACTTGCACATGTCTGTGTTCACGCAAATAGTCTCCACCAGGGTGACGCAGTCAAATCTATTAGCAAAACATAAGTAAAAGTGTAAGAGTCACAAATAGGTGGTTTGTTTATGATGCCATGAAACACTGTTCCGTGCTGCGATAAGGTCACCGGTTGCTGTCATCCCTCTTACTTGCTACAGCATGTTTTGATTTATTCACTTGAGTCTTTGTGATTTCTTGCTTTCTCTGTCTCACTTTAGCCTTCCGCATTTCACCCGTAAACAATTACTTGAGGATTTCGTAACTGAGCATGCGTAGAGCTACGTGAAATTAATTTCCTATTAAAAAAATTTGGTGACAGATTCAACCGCGGCATCGGTGGAGATTAACTGCTGAGCAATTATTTGTGTTTTTGTCGTGTACAAAGTGTGCTTTGAAAAAATGATTGCTGTCGTAGTATGGTGCAAGATTTGAAAGTTTCGGAAACGCTGGTGCGTGTGCGTCACTTTCTCCAAAAAAGGCAATGTGAACATTGGTTTTCAAATTTGACAGGACGGGGTGCTCCAGAAATTTGTTATCATTTGAGATGTGTATATCTGAGTAACTGAAAACTCTAGCCAGACGTACGAAATTGAAAAGTCGTAATGTTTAGTCTTAGTGGAACAAACTTTATTTGTGAAAACTGTGGGAATCCAAACATTCTTGCATTTCATAAACAATTTCACAAGCTTTCAATTTGCGCACCTCCCTGTGACGCATTTGCACACACCCCTGTGACACATTTGTGCACCCCCTGTGACACATTTACACACACTCCTGTGACACATTTGCAGACCCCCTGTGACACATTTACACACACTCCTGTGACACATTTGCAGACCCCCCTGTGACACATTTGTGCACCCCCTGTGACCCAGCACAGATCTAAAGTACTTTTCTGGTGCTTCGCGAACTTTATCGACTTCCGGGTGGGACATAAAAAGTCCCTACCCATCCATATTGTTGCATTTTGTGGTTAGCTATGAGATCCAGTTAGAAATAATGGTTAAAGCTGCTGTGCGATTGTCGCAGTCCAGATAAGGCGGTCTAAGTGGTCGAACACTGCACTCCTCACTTGGAAGGAGCGTTGACTTGGTATTCTTATTCTCAAAGGCAAGCTGCGATGCGTAAACACTGCTTTGAAAAAAGACATGGGGGGAATTACCAAGGAAATACTGCCAGCGTTGGAAAGGTTCTCTTCTCTTCAATAAGCTTCCTTCCCTTGTGGGCTCCTATAGTTAAAGCTCTTTTGCTCTGAGTCGTACTGTATCAGAAAAGAGTTACTATCCGTTCAACTTGCGTTTGTCCTGCTGATTGCAAGCCCAAGCTTACTGTTCATTCACCGCAACTGATCATAGCGCTGCAGCTGAACCAGGAAGAAGAGAATGCTGTCGTGCCACGGATCAAGCAAGCTACAAAAACAAACCGCACAATTCTCTCGTGACGTATATCAAAGGAGCATGCAGATTCATGCGCGACTGGAAAGGAAGTGTGCTGAAAGCGTCTCGATCAGAAGCGTGCGTCAGCTTGTCAGCATTGTGACGTCGCTTTTGTGCTGCTAAACACCACCGTTGCTCGTTATATGTATCCTCCATGCATCGAAAAGACAGGGGTCGTTTTTGTCGTGACATTAGCGCAACGTATCGATCGCTGCTCAGATTTTCTGTATAAGCAGACCTGTGTTGCGCACAACGCTCACTGGACTGTTACTCGCAAAACTTAGTGGCAGGCGTGGTAGGTCGCCCCAAATATATCGGCGGCCCCGCTAGTGCGGGACTCAGTAAAGATTAGAGTCAGGGCAGAACCTCCCAGTGCAACGTGAGTGCGAAAGTGTTAGTGGAGAAAGCGAGCATGTTACAGCTGTAGCTGATCTTAGGATGTCACGAAGTTGTCTTGTTTTGAGTTAATTTGTAACCGGAGGATAAGTTCATATCAGGAATTTGCAAATTGGGATACATGATCCACCCAGTGGTACAAAGGTAATTTTCAATAGGTACATTACGTTTTCATGGATTACCATGAAATCTCCAAAAATTTCAAGGGGAACATTACGTTTTCATGGATTACTAGCAAATTCTAAAAAAAGGTAAACACAGGAAGACAAAGGTTGGAAATCCTGGTTTGCATTATTGATTTCGAAATTTATCTGGTCACGGCATTCTTTTCGCACAATTGGAAGCTGTGGGGAGCTTTCGTCAAGTAAATCGGAATCTTGCGGCACCGACGTGACGTTTGTGGGTTTGTTTTAGGTTTCTCTGTTTAAAGCTGATGAAACCCCACGCTGAACTTTAGTTCAACTCGGTTGGGAGCCAGTGGGTTAGGTCTGAATCACACCCATGCCAAGCATCGCTAATTGATGCAGTGAGGCTAGTGTGGCTGATCGGACTGCCGGTGAAAGAAATGCGACACCCGTGTGGCTCGAAGACGTGGGTTTCAGTTTCAAACGGATATCGAATGCGCGCTGACGACACCGAAGTCATAGAATCCAGACTAGTAGTCACCCAAATGTCTTGTTGGACCATCACGGCTTGTCGTTCAGCGTAGGCAGCGCGACCGGAACTTGATATGTGATGCACGCGATGTTAAGCTTGTCTTGTGTTTTTGTAAATCATTCCTTGCCTTGCGTTGTTAATCATGTCACTCAGTGCAGTCAACTACGTTGCCGAATATTTTGTCCAGCAATGGCTGACAGGTTTTACAGCTAGATACAACGAGGTTAGGGATGGCAGACCGCTGACGCGCGGGTCACAAAGTGACCCATCAGTGGCATTTCAGCGACCCACTTTTCATTTCAAAAACTTAAACAAGGTGAAAGGCTTTTCGCAACTACTGAGGCGCTTGACCAGTACCAATTTCACACACGAACAAACGCAAAACGCACACATGAAGTATTTTGAATCAACGAAAGAGGCCGAAAATGTAATGTCGACAAAGTTCGCTCAATTTCGAGAACAAGATACTAAGCTCATTCTTTCCTTGCATACAACTCAATTTGAAAATCTTGAATTATCAAAGTTCCAATTCGAATAGCTTCGTCTTTCCAGCTTGTAAATTGAATAGTATTTCCAAGGATGTGCAGTTAAGAAAGTAAAATTTATAGTCTTCAACCACCACCTACAAAAACATGAAATAAAGGTGGAAATGGAGCACAGTGACTTCACTGCTGTTAAACGCCGTACTGAGACTATAATCCTTACAAAATGGGATTCCTTCCAAATTCATTTGAATCCATGAAAACGTTTGTGGAAGCTTTGTGAACGCTGTTTGGTTCCTCATATTCATGCGAGTCCTCATTTTCAGACTTGAAATAAAATTACCAAGTGCTGTACCAGGAATCGCCTCGACCCAGATATAATTGCTGCATCCATGTGTAAAGCTACAAGCTACACTTTGCTGGCGCAGAATCGCAAGATTTGCGGAGAAAATACAGCAAGTTTCTCAGTGATATAGACATATCATTAAATCTATGACCCACGTATGATTCTTTCCTTGAAGTTTCCATGTGTGACCCACTCAATTAAAAAGGTTCGCCATCCTTCAACTGAGTTAAAGTGGTTTACGATCTGGTTCTGGAGTTCAGTAAAACAGGAATGTAGACTGATATGGAAATGAAGTGTAGCTTGCGCTAAAACTCGAAGAGCATTACTTAATGTGTCGTTGACTGTCACAGCAAGCGATTTTGAATACTAATTTGCCAAGCGGCATCACGGGTCACGGCTTTCTCTTGCGGTCATGTGGCAACCGTTCGTGTGTGTTTTCAGACTCAAAAAACGCTTTCAACCGTGAAGTCTGCCAACGCTGCAGTTAAAGAACGTCTCTAACCTGTTCTTCACAGAGCAGTGCCACGAGCAATTGAAATTAAATTAAAAGCTGTGCTTCTTCCATTCTGTGCCATTGTTGAAAAAATCCAAGTCGGCGGGGTTGCCTGAGCTGCCGGCCGACGGACACACATGCGCAACTGGTAGTTGTCAGAGGTTATGAGAAAGAGCGACATGCGCGTGGTCGGAAAAGGAACTACTTTGCTGGGTCTGCGGAAGTCGGCCGATGTCGACCAAAACGCCCACGCCACGTACGCGCAAGTGCGAAAGAAAAGAAGCGCGGTTCGAAGTGCGAGTGATTCACCTCAGAAATTCCTCTCGGACGTGGAGCAAAGTCGCATAAATTGCGGTTGGTGATGATTTATTTTCTTTCGGTTGCCTCGCAGCCCAGCTTGTGTGATGAGACTTTGTTCCGAAACGGCCGTTTACACTTAATTCATTGCAAAAACGCAATTTTCATTTGCTTTCTGCTGTTGCATCGGCATGGACGTCGTCGAGTCTGTCTATCGTTGCAGCACGAACACATTTCGGTTTCAGACCTTAATAATAGTTTGACACACGTCCATATTTAAGTGGTAGTATTAACTTGCATGTGATGTATGAGTTCATAATTATTTTCGGTCCCGTTTTGTATGAACCCATGGCGTACGCGAAAAGTCTTGAAAATTTTAGTCACGTCCATGTGCACAAGCTGCTGGTTGTCTAAATGCTAGACTTACGAGCGCAAGCCCAAAGTTTAACGAGTGTTTAATTGTTCTAACGATGGCCTCGCTATAGTTCCGATTAGTGTCGCGTGCGTCGTGACCTCTAAATTAGGTTTTCGATTTTTTTTTCACAGCACACCACGCAACACAAATTTCAGACACGGCACACCTCAACTAATTCACTTCATCTAGACCAGGGGTTCCCAACCTGGGGTGCATGTACCCTTAGAGGTACATTTGCCTTTCTGAAGGGGTACATGCATTGCACAGCCGCAACAAATTAACTTCGAGTCTCTCTTTATAGTTTCTAAAATTCAAAAAGGTTTGTTAAAAGTTCAGCGGATTTTAAATTTTACACAGCCTTCTTGTCGTAATAAATTGTAAGAGTACATGCTCGTCTGTCGAAATGCTGAAGGGGTATATGGTCAGAAAAAGGTTGGGAACCACTGATCTATAAATAAGTCACCACGTCTGTATTCGCGCAAACAGATTGCAAACGCTTCGAAAAAACAAGTATTTTGTAATAGAACAATTTTTACTACAGTATGTTAGTGCGATGCATGTGCTTGTTTCGAGCACAAATTGTCTTGATGCGGGTTGAACGGAGGTGTAGCAAACTCCAGCATCTTCAGCAGATTTCAATTGAGATACCTGTTTTTATCATCTGTGTTAAGTACGAAAAGCGGACTCAACTTGTTTGCGTCACCCAAGACAGATTGATTAAAAGGATTTCTCACCTCGTCACACTTAAAAGTCTACTGTTCTTCAAGGCTCTCGGCTTCCAGCAATCGAAACAGTATTAATTAAGGGGAACAACCCGTACACACTTCGTGCAACTTCTGTTTGCGGCAATTTTAACTTCAACCGAAAGCCGGAAGATTCATCTGTAGTTGTCAGCGGTGTTTCATTTCTGCCTTGTACCTTGGTGTTAAGTTCATTTGTAGGTCAAAAATATCAGTTAGCAAGCACGTTTTGCTCACCAGGTTTCATGATCAAAAAACAGAAGTTGATTCCAGGGTTACTCAAGGTTCCAGGTTTATTGTCACAAATAAAATTCATGACGTCTTGTCTGAGTTCATAAATACGACGCAAGATCTTCCCACAACCCAATCAACACACTTCCGTATGCAAAAATAAACTTTTGTATTTAACGCCCATCTCTTTGCGCAATGATTCAAACAATTTTGAGTTTACAGGTCGGCATTGGTGAAATTGGGCGTTTGTAGTGATGATTCCAATACTTCTGAAAGATCGTCTGGTAACGTTTTAGCAACTTCACGATATAAAACACCATGAATTGAAAACTCCGAAAAAAAAGAAAAAAAATGAAAACCATGAAAACTCGCGCATCGATTTCCTTTTGCTTCACTTTGGACAAAACCATTCAGATTTTCCCATTATGGAAGCAGCTCCATCTGTACAGACATTTGTACAGTTACTCCATCGTAGCCCTTCGAAGAAAGTTGCTCTTTCGTTATAGATTTCTTCCCCTGTTGCATGGGCTGGAATCCCTCTGCAGATCAAGAGGCTTTCTGCATGCTAATTCCTTCAATGTACCTGACGTTCGCTAACAGATTGGCTTTCTCCGTAATATCCTTCGACTCATATTGTAAAAACTTGGGTTTTCATGAGGATTTCTTGTGGCTGGGTCACTGTGTCAACCAACATGTGGTTAATCCGCTGATTAGTATTACCATGAAGTGGAACCTTTCCAACATCTTCAAACCGCACCTTCATCCGTCATTATCACCACTATTTTTCGTCAACTCGGCAGACCTTAGTGGGGTGCTTAGTTTAGCGATAAGTTTGGCAACAGCGTAGCTTGCTATTAGGGTTTATTTTTAAGAACATAGTAAATTATTTCATAAAATTCCGTTACTTAAACCTGCTGTCCTTTCAAACGCAAAACATCTTTGCGTTTTCACCAGCCACTGATGTGTTGGTTTCTTTGAAAAGATGTTTTTTTCAATCTGATGGGTCCCATGGTTTAATTTCATAACGTTTCGCCACAAGAGGGTATGGCCACAGGATCTTCAGTCGAGATGAAATTAATCTGCAGATGGCTTTGACTGTATTTTGCTGCACACTAATCTCCTTTGCTTGTGTTTCTTTGCGATAACTTCGTTCGCCAGGCCTTGCCACGTGCTTACACATATTGAAACAATGTTTATCGTGCTGTTTTGTCGGTCAACTCGCATCTAAAATGAATAAACAGCAGTGACATGGGAAAGGTTTTGTTACTAATTTCTAGTCTATTAATATAGCAGTGGACAGTAACAACTCGCCCAAACGATGAAGACGAGTAGAATAACATATGCTTTTCACCTTCATAAGGATTCAAAAACACAGCAATATAACAGTAATACATCACAGCAACATGGGTAACTGCATAATGCTTAGCCGGTTGGGATAACGAAAATACACGGCACGCCTTTTACGACGTGAAAATATCGTTTTCCTTTAGTTTCATGTTCACATCATATCATACCACGCAGACGCATTGGCCAGTGGTTGTCAACCTTTTTTGTACCGACTGCTCATACAAGCTGCTGTTGGCGAATCGGGCAGCAACGACATTGTTTGCTTCGAATTTTCTACCCTGTGCAAAGATTGACGTAATAAATGCACGTACGAGATACAGCGATGCCTGGAAATAACGCCGTCTCAGCTGAAGCAAAACGCGATGCTACAGTATCATGCTTGGATTCTGTTCGACGGATCGGTTTCAGTCGCTTGCACTGTACCCCACACGCGACAAGATGTTTTCAGCAACAGAGCTGAATCACACGGGTCTTGTTGACGTTAAATGTGATTAACGGTGACCCGAGCACCAGGCGCACACGCGCTCTTATACGCTCGACGCTTCCGTTTGTCTCTGCCAACAAAGGCCAGCAAATAGCGATCTTTGTATGGGATGCGGACACCAGAAAGCGAAACGTGCTTGTGTTTGGCTAATCATACGCAGCTGCCGGCGCGTGCTGCGCCAGTCCGTTGTCCATCCTTAAACTTGTGACAAGGTTTCCTTGTAACATCATCAGTTAATTAGAGATACTTTTTACGTGGCAACACATTCATTTCACTGTGGCATGTAATCGTTGCAAACTACTAGCAGATATCAGTTCTATTTTAGAGATACCTGGCAAGACACACGCTTTTTCGTCATTTATTGAACAGTCAAAATGTTTCGAGAAGACCCTATGCGAGATTGGCATCAGTGTGTACTAGCCTTGGTCTACTCTGGACTTTATATTTAATCGGGTATAATCCGCCAGGAACGCCGTTAGAGCAAACACGCGTGCCCTCTTGAGCTGCGCAATTTCGGCGAAAGTCATTGCCGATTAACAACTGCGCAGCTCCGCGTTGTGTGCGGTTGTTAGCGGCGAATGTCCTACTGCGGTGGATGAGCCCACTGCCGTAACAGGTAACGTAACAGCGGTGTGTTTTCGTTTATACCGGAGGTTCGCGGAAAAAAAGCATTTGTCATGCGGGAAGCTTTCATCACGTAATTTGTGTTCAGGCTTTCAGGAAGATACGGACAACTGGAAGCAAGTGCCAGCTGTTGAAAAGAACATCAAGATGCCGCTCCCGCAGCCCCCTTTGCCATCAAGAAACCCGTAAGTGCTCGACTGTTCCTATACATCAAGTGCCGCAACTATTTCGAAACGGGCCGAGGCATCGAGGGTGCCTAACTTTGCTAACGCCGTCTAGTGTTTCTTGATAGCGCGCGGAGGGAATGTCTGCACATCACTGCCAGGAGCAGGACGTGGGCGTCGAAATAATTTTTTTCAGAGGTAGCTAAAAAATTTTTCAGGAGGGGCCAAAAAGTTGAAATACCATTTTTCCTTCTCGAAACTAAGAAAACAGCCTTTTTTGCTAAAATGATAATAGAAAAATGACAAAAAATTCTTTTTCTTTCGAAAAATGACAAATTTTAAAATCCGCTCCTCCATGCCCCCATTAGACGCCCACGGAACAGGATTCAGAAAATAGTTGTAATTGGGCTTCTTATCAACGGGTTTTCCAATCTTGAGGTTAAAGTTGTAAGCCATGGCTTTTTCGCAGTCCCCTAAACCTGACAAAGACAACGCGGGTGTTTCAGGGTTTGCCCAACGATGCAGTTCGACGATTGAGTTTAATTTTTTCTGTGACCGCTGTGTGTACAAAGTCACCGTTACCTTTGCGTGTGGTGCGAAACCAAAGCCGCGTTCCTTTGACAATTATTTGACTGCTTTGTTCCGGGAATTGATAAAACCCTAGTCTCGGTCGAGCCCAGAAACATCAATATCTGGACATTTCGCCAAGACTCCGTTGCCCAAATGTGAGGGTCGCATCACTACTGCGAAGGTGTCGTCGAAGAGTTTTAGGCGGTTAGCGGTGGCATGAAGGCTGCATGCAGGACCATGCTGTCTACCGTCAGGGTGGCCCTAGCAGGGTTGAAACAGCAACCGGAATGTTTTGACTCGTATTCAAGAAAGTGTTACGCTGCAAAGCCGCTCGAGCGTGTCGTGTTACGCTGCAAAGCCGCTCGAGCGTGTCGTGTTACGCTGTAAAGCCGCTCGAGCGTATCGCAACTGGCAAAGCGCCCTTTTTTCCTTCGTTCGCAGACAGCCATCATCCGCCAAGCAGATCGCATCGTTGGAGAAGAGCGTTGTAACCGTGCACCAGTTGAACGGGACCCTGAGCACCGTCAAGTACACCGATCCGATCGATGTTCGGGTGAGATCCGGTCGCACGCGAAACCAGTAACTGTCGCCGAAATGACGGTCGCGTATCTGCACATCTCGCTGTGGTGTGTCGGCATTAACTTTAAAAAATACTTGCCAACGGAAACTTTCAGAAGATCCAAATCGGGCATTTTTGCGACCGAACATAATATGTTCGCAGAACTGTTTTTGATCTGTCGCCGCGAAGTGACTTCCATGAAAGTGCTGCTCAGCATTTTGTCGAAGACTTGTAGTCAATACCGGGTGGTTATAAAAATTTACCTTTTATTTTCCCCACGATTGTGATTGGTCGTTCGCGGTGAGCCTGGATTGTGATTGGTCGTTTGTTCCCACCCGCGGATGATACAAATAAACAGTGCTCCGGTTCGTTCTTGCGAAACGTCACTCGTGTACTGCGTTTTTTTCGGTTTGGAACATGGAAGCAAGGGCTTTACAATAGTGGACTTGGTAATTCCCCATTTAGAGTTGAGCTGAATGGCCGTATGCGATGTTGTCATTTTTAAACTTAGGCGGGGAACTGTAAGCGAATGCTTTGGATAAATCAAAGAGATATTCGCGCTTTGCTTTGAAAACGATCGTTACTAGCTATAGTCTGGCCTTTTGTGACTTTTCTTCACGTTTCAAATGTTCACTTTGTTTGAAAAGTAAAACCTATGAACTAGCAACTGGAATAATGTTGCTATTCCTGTGCTGACGTAGTCGCAAGCAAGCTGCAGGCTTACGACGATTGCAACTCGATTAAAAAGGCTGAGGTTCAAAGTTATTTTTTCTTACACTCCACTGCTCCGGCGCATTGTGACTGGTGCTGGCGATGACAGACGGCCTTGATGATTTTAGTAAGACCCGTTTTTTCCTGAATTGCGTAGACTCACTTCATTTAAAAAAAAATCGTTTACGTTTGGCTACAAATGTCTTGACTTTAATAAAGATTACTCCATTTAAGCTTGAAACAGTCATAAGCCAGAATTTCAGTTTATCTTAAATCGTGCGAAATTGTCTGAAAAGCAGGTTGTTTCAAGGAGCTTTTCAAACGCTACAGCCCGTCAAGTTGCTTCGCAACTTAAGAAGGTTTTTATGCGCATTTCGTGAGGCATAGTTTTATATTCTTTTCGCAGTTGAAAAACTTCATTTTGCCCTGAAACCTCAGACAGGTTCCCTGACTAAAATAATGCACCTCGAAAGGCTCGAATCCTGTCAGCTTTTACATCCTGCTCACTCGTGACCGCCGTTAGACAATGCGTTCACTGAATCATGACGACAAACTTCATTTTATGACAATGGGAAAAGCCCGACCTATTTAGTGCAGCAGGAAAACCTTGCTCCGTTTCGTTTGTTGTCTTCTTCAAAGTGACTTTCGAACCGTGTAGGCTTCAGTAGAACTGGCAAGAAGCTCTGCCAGCGGACGTTTAGCACTTCGATGGAACAGTTATTAACGACAAACTAGCCCCAATCGAACATAACATTTGAAATAAGTGTTTGTCAAAGCGGGGAACTGTATCATGCGCACGACGTCAAAGCGGAATTAGGTTTTCGGCAAACAGCAGAAATGCTGCGGTTTAAAAGATCTCTCCTCCCGGACAGCGCAGTCTGTTATTCTTACGTGCGGAATACCATCGCTGTTGTTGACAAGTTCAGAGTGCGGGTTGTGTGATTCGAAAACGACGTTTTTGCCGCAAATGTCCGGTTTCTCTCGTTTTACTCGATTTTATTGGCAGTCGCGGTAACACCAGCCGAAATGCTACAACCCCCAATTCTTGTTTTCGCCAGGGCATCATCCAGGCTGTCACGCGACGCATCCACCCGGACGGCCTGACGTTCGCCTTTTGTTTCGCCCTGCGTCTGCGTCATCTCAAAACGGGCAGCGTTTATTGGTTGCATCCGAATCTGTCGATGCAGGAAGTGAACGAGAAGTACGGCGCTATTCATCCACCCGAAGAGTGCAAGTAAGTTCGGCGCGCTTGGATTGGCGATGTGCCGACGCGCGAGTACGCGGTTCATATTAGAGGCGGCCACGAAACCGGAGCGCAGGAATCGACTCCGTCAGGATTCTGCGTTTTTATCGGACCCGGAGGCACAAGTTTGAAAAACCGTATCCGGGGTCATTTGTCATTTTCGGCAGTTGCAGGGGCCTTCATACACGTCATTGCTCAAGTACAAGCATTGTTGAGTTGCATCGAGGTTTGCCGAGTTTGAGGAGTTGGATTGTCAAATTTTTGAAAAAAATTGGAACTTTTTTCGGTCAAATTTGAAAAAAATTCGGAACCGGATCCGGACTCAAAAATTTTGGAACCGGAGCAGAGTTGGGGTCTGAAAATGTGACTCCGGCCATCTCTGGTTCACACGTCTTGAGTCGCGTGATCTCTGTTGCAGATCGCAGAAACTATTGCGCGTAACAACTGACTGATCTGCGTCAGTAACCGGCACCTCTGATTTTGGCAACCAGACCCCGTCGGAGGTGCGGTCAGAAGGGTTATTTGCGTTTGGCGCGACGCACCAGCAGGACGCCCTGATTATTCGTCACAGTGTTGCTATCCTGCTTGTGCTGAGGTTTTCGCCTCAAGACTTAGCTTATTTTTTCGGTCATTTTTCGGCCATAGACCAAAAAAATTTTTTATAACCGAAAAAATAGGCCACTTTGGTCATAATGTCTAAAAATCTAAATTAGTGAATCCTGTTACGGCGAGTTTGAATACTATCACGGAACAAATGAGCGAAATGTCTCAGCGAAGATAAAACCCAGCTCAAGATATTTTCCCTGCTGCTTTTTGACAGGTACGAATTGCGCGTCCGCTACTTGCCCAGGAACATTCAGGAAATGCACGACCGCGACAAGAGCACTTTTTACTATTACTATACGCAGGTGAGCCGATGTTTTTCTTTGACCTTCCTGCCGCTCACGCATCGCCCCGTTGCGCCGCGCCGTGCTGCGTTGTTTCGCGCGACACCCTGTGTCGTCAGAACCACCCTGTGTAACCTTCGCATCGTCGTCGCAAACCCGTCATAATTCGAACCAAAACACAATTCGCTGCTTCGATCGATTCCGCATTCGGGCGTCGTGGACAATGGCGTTGCGTTCGCCCGTTCCCGAAAAAAATGCGCCTTCCAGGCTTCGGCCACTCCCCGATTGCCTTCGTGCAGTCAAATGAATCATGTCGGCGCTTTGGATTCACAATGGTTTGTAGGAGAACGTCAGCGAATCAAAGTCAGGGCCACCGCGGCCATCGACCAACCAACTGTTGCAGCTCCATTCACTTGCGCGAACCAGACCGGAGACGAACGTGTTTGGCCTCAAGTCGCCTTGCCTAACTTGGGGAAATTCCCTGATAATGGATTCGAAACCTGCCTCTAGGTGCTGGGCGTTTTTTGGTCATACACCGATATTTTTTTCAATGAACGAAAAAAATTAAGTCAATTCGGTCACAATGTCTGAAAATACAGACTAGCGAATACAGTGCATCCTCGATTATCCGGCCATGTTGGGCAACCTTTTTCCAAAATCTTGGCCGGATAAGAAAAGTATCTATCGTAGGGTGCCCACCGTCCAC
>JGI24158J21664_10000156_pt1 | contig 48965 bp, 27 predicted proteins | sample Ectturendosymbi3_FD_21664 | JGI IMG/M metagenome (IMG submission 21664) | reverse complement strand
TAACGATAAATTTTGACCTAATGATAAATTTTGACTTTTTTTGACCTAATAACTTGGGATTCCCTCATGGTATGAGCGTGAAATTTGGTTTGTGGACGTTTGATAAACTTTAGAAACGGCAGAAAAACTTTGACTTTATTGACTTTTGGTTGCCCTATTCATCACTGATCCGCCATTGTCACAATTGTGTGAAAAATCGTTTGAAGTGATGGCTGCATGTAAAAGAAAGGCAGAAAAGCCCAAACGTCTTTTCAGGGAGGATTAAATTATGCTGCACATACAAGACATCAGCTGTCTATTCAGCCGCAGCTAGTTTAGTCTGGCTATATGTGTAGATGCCACCAGCAGCGAAACAGCGGAACTCTCTTCACAACATTCATTCGACATAACTTCATCTGCGATCTCTGCAGTAGGCACGTCAGCGAGGAACGCAACTTCAGCACGAGGTGGAATAATTCGCCTTAATCTGAAAGCGTTTTTAAGTGTATGTTTTCAAATTTTTCACTTTTCCTTCAGAAAATGTATTAATCAAATGGGACGGTAAGGTCAATAAACACATAATCATTGTTGTAAAATATATTTTCTGAAATTTTCAATTTTTAAATGTCTTTGGTGTAATGTTAGTTACCAATTACTTTCCATTTTTGTTCTTGACATAGTATTTCAATACTTTTTATCAACGTTTATGATTTTACTAATTGTTGAGATCAGTTGCTCCAGATTCATCGACGGACCCATCTACTTGCTCCCATATAACTTGCAAAGATCCAGGAGCTTGGTGCAACAATATCAAAAGAGACACACCATGTCCATGTAAACCTGGATATTATCGTACATCAGAGGATGACGCTTGCGCTTTCGGTTAGTGGTATAGAACTTAAATGTTCTTCCTTGAGGAATATGGACTGAATATCCTTGTAAACTGTTACCCACGTATTTTCGCTTTCTAAGTTTGCCCGACGTTTCAAATTTTGTAACTGGCGTGATTTTGAGATTAGCCAGGATACAGCATAAACTACTTTGGGAATAGGCATTGCTAAATTTCATCATTATTCTTGCTTTGAAATAAACCTTTCGACAGCAACAACAAAATGTTTTCAATTTCAATGTTCCTCGTCATCTATTTATGTGGGCTTTGCTTATATCAACACAATCTTGCCTTCGTTTTTGATTCTTCAATTCTTCGTCCATGCGACATTTTTACCTGTTTTATCCCATGGCAACTTGTGACTATCCCATCCAAAGGATTCCCACGAAAATAATATCAAGAAGCACATTGTGTCATGTGCATGTCTAATGTGTAGCATCTACAGAGCCATGGCAAAAACACCATAAATTTTCCAATTAAAGGATCCAATGAAATTAGGTGACTATTTTTAACTGTCACCCAAAAAAGGGTTCTTATTTTCCGGGGCCTCGCATCACTCCACCATGGCACTGAGAATCTACGTGTAATACTTACTGTGCCGCGAGCACACAACAATAGTATTCAACTTCAGAAACTTCCTGCTGTATGACATAAAATTACTAACGATGGGACATGGGACAAATTTCAAGTCCACTGTCCCATCCCATGCAATTTCCATGGTAATCCCATTCCCATGGACAAGCTTGGTTATAAGCTATATGTTTGGTTTTTATCAAAAGTGTAAAAAATATATTCACGTATTTGGTATTTTTCAGGTTTGACATTCGGAGGACGTCTCCATGTAAAAGAACGGCCAAAATATTACCAAGACATTGTCGATCTAGTAAAAAGGCTTTGCTTTCAATTAAACATTACTTTAGTTCTTGAGAATGGTGTACGGGATGGTTGCGAGATATTTTGTTTGGGCCTGTTAAAAAACAGCTGAGCGTTATGCACTCTACTTGCGTGTATAATTTTGAAGCCACAGAATTCAGTAAAATATGTGTGGCTTTTGGACTTCTATACCGCTACTGTTTAACGCAGTCAGAACTAAGCTAATGGGTACAGCTACATAATATGATTTTTTCCTGTGAAACTGATGAACTGTACACTACATAGGCTATTAGTTTCACACTTTTATTACGAAATAAAGTTAGTCAAAAACGTTTTTATAAATTTGCGGAAAATTCTAAAAAGTCTGAAAAATTGATAAAATCATCTATTTTCATAAGTGCTTTGGAGCAACATATCATGCAATGATTAAACACGTGCGATTACTAAAGCTCCATTGATTTAATCCGTGACTGAGATTTTGTTCCATTATTTATTAGGCGTGTGGTTCATGGTGTTGCAAAAATGCAATTTACAACACACGTCAGTTTAGTTTTGTCTCCTGATCTAAAATTTGTTGGCAAAAAACTGTTAAAATTCATTTTGTCGCAGTTAAGCTTGGCATTCAATACTACCGACGGATTTTTGGACTTGGATGTTTTTCGTTTCAATTCAACGAGTTTAACGTATGACTACAAACTTTTCTACAAGTTATCATCTGCAACAAGAGAAGAGTTAATCACTGGCTATTTCAGCGTTTTCATAGATTCTTGTGTGAGTTGTGTCGTCATGCAAAGTTACTGTCTTGGTTTTACTTGTTTCAAGCAGCTAAATCTGGAATACGCATTAGTCTCTTATGATCCTGGAAGATCTCGGTACCTCACTGTATTCAATTTTGATTGGCAGTGTGATGATGGAGGCGTCTGCGTATGCGGAAAAACCTTTAACGTTGTGATAGATGAAAAGCCATCCATCATCGATGCTGGTAGTAAGTACTGCTTTTAATCGTTGTTTGCCGAAGTATCTCCTTTCATTAAAGGGTTACAAACACCTTCCTAGTCTACGATCGGAAAAACTGACTGAGAAAAATGATTTTATCGTTAGTGAAATCTGTTTCATTTTTCAAGAAACAACAGCTTTTTCTTAATTTAAATAACGGTTTCCATAAATTTTCCACCGCAAAAATGGTGTTTTTTTCAGTAAAATCATCTGCAAATGAAACTATCAAAGATTCGCATCATAAAAATCAAAACGAAATCGTTGTCTCAAAGCATTGACAAAAATCATGAACTGTATACCATTTTATTAGTAGCCGTATTCAGAGTTCGGCTTCCCGTGGAGCTGCGTGAATTTTGATAATTTCCCACTTTATTGCAATTCGCAATAAATATACTTTCTATTTTTCGTAACAGCGTTTGCCAGCATTGGATATGGATCAAGCCTACATATGTCTGAACTTCAAGATTGCCTTATACGTTTAACCTCATTTATTATTTTTTTGTCTTAGAGCGCTGGATGAAACCATAAAGGGAAAAGAACTTGAATACAATGATTTACAAACCGCCCTTAATGTGATTAAAAAAAAGAATTTTCAAAACATAGTTTAAAATTGAACGTAAAAACTTGCAATCAGCTGACCACGAAATTAACCAAATGCCAGGCTTTAAATTGAACAGAAATCGACATGCGCGCATGAAAGTATTAAGGAAGTCTTTATATTAAATGAAAATACATCTAGACTTGCACAAACGTTCAACTTCTGGTATAAGCAAGATTTGCTGATTTACTATTATTTATTTCCAGCTGTTACGACCATTCCCTGCGAAATCGAGCAAGCTCAAGACTACTGTGACAAGAACACGGCGGTTTGTACTTCTCAGCACGGTTACACTCAGTGCAAATGTCGCGACAATTACGCTCGAATGTTGTACAACGAGAGATCGTGTGCACGTAAGAATAAAAATGTAGATGTTGTACGGAGGGGGCACATACATGAATTGCTTCTATTTAAATCTGCTGTTTGAACAAGTGTGACAGATCATTTCTGTTCTTAAATTTCAGTGCTTACATGCATTTAGTGATGGCACGGGCCGCTAGCAGTCCAGTCTTCGGCAGGGCAGTCGCCAGCGGGGGGGCCAGTGGTGCCGCCCCCCCCATTTGAAATCGATGCCCCCCATTTCACGTTTGGACCCCTGGTTGCTGCATACATCAAATACTGTATTTTAAAAATGTGACCCCCCTTCTGGTTTTTGGCCCCCCCTGCTGCTAAATCCTGGCGACGTGCCTGGTCTTCGGGCCGTCCGCTAAAGATTTTGAAACAGCCCGCTAACAATAATTTTTTTAGCGGTGACGTCATTCCGGGTCGCTGCGGTCTGCTCGCCAATTAGGCAAAAATTTTTGTTTTTTGCAGTTTCAAAATCTAACAAGAAAATGTTTTGCTGCTGTTCTCTCCATTTTACCGTTCTCCTATTGTTCCGTTCCACTTGTTTCCATGCAAACCAGTGAACCATGTTATGAATCAATCAAAGCAACAAACACTTTCATTTATAGTCTGTCGCTGTCGCTGAGGTTTAGGCAGAACCGTCGCCAGAAAGTTTTCAATAGGGGGGCTTTGCATTTCTGCGGGGGGTTGCGTTTGTGTGGGGTGGCTTGACATTCTAAAAATTGACAAAAACTCCATTGATTTATAGTGTTTCGTGTTTAAATTTGGGGGCTTGGAGCTTTGTTTGGGGGACTAAGCCCACCAAAGCTCCACTGTGGCGAAGGGACTGGGTTTAGGTTTAGGACAGGTGTTATCAAACTTTCTCTGGCGATGTACCCCTTCAGCATTTCGATAGATGAGCATGTACCCTAAAATTTCTTATGACAAAAACGCTGTGGAAAATAACAAGAATGTATTTACCATTAAGCATATAATGATTTTGAAAATAATATTAACTGATGTATGCAGAAATATTTCGAAATGAATAATATGCAAACATGTTTTTCCCTTCTATTGCTAACCTCAAATGTACCCCTTCAGATAGGCAAATGTACCCTTACTAGCCTAGGGGTACATGTACCCAGTTTGGGAACCCCAAGTTTAGGATTAGGTGTTAGGGTTTAAGGTTTAGGTTCAGTGTGTTACTAGCAAGTGTAGTGCAGCCTAGCACACACTTGTCGTGTGTTAGTGTCACGTTACAGGTGGCGGACGAATACGTTTTTATAAGTGCTCTGGCGGTCCTATAGCCATTAAGACTACATGGTTTTTGTATTGTTAAGCGTTACGCGATGTATGTTAAGCGATGTGTTGTTAAGCGTTACGTTGAATATGCCGTTCTCTTTGTTCAGGTGTACCAGCATTTTTGTTAAGTAATAGCCAATACAGGGCTCAACTCTCATAACAGTTTTATCGCCCAAAAGACGATCAACTGAAACTTATGCGTTGTTACTTTGCTTTTGAGGTTAAAGTATATTACGGGCCACGGGCCGGTCCGGGCCGGAAAATAAGTTGTGGTTGATCATAGACGTGCCTGCCGTTTTCTTGTTAGCTCCGGGCGGGCCGGACTGCAAAAGTGCTGGCCCGTGCCATATCTATATGGATTAGACAACTTTAATTTGCTTCTTAATTTAATACGTTTTAGCCCACATCCAGATAGGTTGATTTCTGTAGAAGAGATAATATTTCACACCTCAGTATACAAGCTAAGACTTTATATTGTAGTGCTTCAAAAATTCTTTCTTTCATTTCGTTCTTTGCTATCAATGACACTAAAGAATATGACTGAGAAAAAATCTACGGTATTCAATTTCAGGTGCAACATAACATAGTCATGAAAGAGCAACAAAGTTGTCTTCATAGAATTTTTGTACAATTTCAACACTACAGCAGGGGTCTCGAACTCAAATTGCTCCGAAGGCCAAATTAGGACGTACAAAGTAACCCGAGGGCCGCCGTATTATGACGCTGACGAAACAGTGACGGTACTTCAACCTTACAAGAAACAGTTTTTACATCTTATTTCCTGCAAAAAGTATCGTGAGTTATAGGCAAATCATTTCTAGCAGTCTCTACGTTCGTTCAAAAGGAACTTCACTCGCTATCCGAGCACTTTTAAAACACCGGTGAAAAAACTAAATAAGTTAAATGTTGATTGTATAAAAATTCCCCAAAACGCATCGCGGACCCACAAGATGCCCTCGCGGGCCACATGCGCCCGCGGGCCGCATGTTTGATACCCCTGCTATACACCAATCGCAGGGAAGCTTTTTGAACACATCTACTTTCCTAGTTTGGACAGAAATAAAATAAGAGAAGTTAAGAAACTGTAGAACCACATGTTCAGGGTGAATGATTCACACGGTCACCGTGTCAGCAAATGAGCGAGAGGGGATGTGACCATTTGAGGAGGGGAATCCAAACTGATCAAATTAATGAACAATGCATCCATTTCACTGATAACACGCAACGCTACGCATTTACAAATTTCATGTTATTACGTAACACTTTCAAACTAAAAATTGTTCACAAATTAAAGTGCATTAGTGAAGAAATGCATAAAGATTGGAAATGATTGGCGCTTTTACGTGTTCTGCTCAAACATAGCGGTACTAGACCAAAATCACTGGGAGGTCAAAGACTTTGCTCCATTTTCCAGTTTTTTCCTCTTTTCGCTGTGTAATTTTCCGAACAGATAAAAATAAGGTCATTTTCGCATCAGTTTCAAGAAGTTTTCACAGAAATTTGAATCTTCTAAGGAAATAAGAAACTTTTCCGGAATTTTGTCAAAACGTGTCAAATTTTCTTATTTGATCTCTCTGTTGCATTTTCAGCTGTCTAACAACAACCGCCTTCCTCATCCCCCCCACTCGTAAGGACTCGCACAATTTTGAGCTTGAAAAATATTAATGTGCCATTACAAAAATTTTATGAAACATACCAGTGTTTGCAATAAATTTCTTTTAAGCCGCTATTGATAGAACGTGTAACTAGGCTACTTACCAGCTTGTTTATAAAAAGGGACACCTTTGTTCTCGTTATCACTCTGTAATAGAACAAGGGGCAATGCCTATGACACGCCCATGTATCGGCGTATTTACTGATTTAACGGTGATTGTTGCATGCACTGTTTATTCTTGCATTTGGTTTTTATGGTTCTCTGCAACAAATTTTTAACTGAACACTTGCCACTATAGATCGAGTAAACCAATGTCTACAGCTTATACCAATAGGTGCGAATCGCTTTCAGACACTTCTGAAATTTGTTTTGTTGCTTGTGCAGGATCCCTCTTAAGTAACTATTAGGAAACATGCTTTTTTACCCGGAATAAACCTCGCAAAAACAAATGACAACATTTTTTTGTGTTATAGCTGTCGTTTGCTCTGATAACAGCCACTGCAATGCGCCTTTCGGGGAATGCGATGCCGCAAAGGACAATGGAGTGGGAAGATGTTCTTGCATTTTCGGCTTCGAAGGAATGCACTGTTACAGCCGTATGTGAAATAAATTTGTCTCTAAGATGGGGTCAACTCGTGTAAATACTTAAAGTTACCTAAAATTATGTCGTTAAGCTAAACCAAAACAGAACCATCAGTAGCAGCCTTTACAACATTTCCTGTATAACGTGTCTGGAGGAATTTACTAAGGTTGGAGACATAGGCGTAGCCAGGGGGGGCGAAGGGGCCATGCCCCCCCAATTTTTAGAAAATATAGTCATTTTGTGCTTTGAGAGCCGTTTTTTCAAACAAAATAGTGCTATTCGCCTAAAATCAAACATTTTTCCCCCCAAAATTTCTGGCCTGGCTACGCCACTGGTTGGAGATCTCGTTAAAACCAGGTGGCATCAAGCAGCCACTGATCCCTCAACCGTGGCGTGGTACAAATTCCAAAAACACATAAGTTTTTTAGAGTTTAATCATTCTGACGTTTTGATAAGGGCATGTCAAGATGTAGGACAAAAATTGTTTTGACCAAAGTTTACCGAAAGCTTCCCGAGACAACAGCCTGAATTATGCAAAGTGACATCACAATTTTGGAACGGTCCTGGCTATGTGAACCCTTTAAGCACAAGTTTATTTGCAAATGCTTTACCTTCACAATTGTTTTTCGTTTTTAGCGTGGCTTTTCGTTCTTTTGATTGTTGGAAGTTTCTTGTTCCTTTTGGTCCTCATTCTCATCACTGTTATCTGTGTAAGTTCTCCTGCTCCAAAAAAGAAAAACGCCGTTGGACAAACTCCGATGAATGCTTGGAAAGTAAATGCTTGCAGATTTTCTAATACAAGCATATAGTTTGAAAGCTGAAGTGTCTACTGCTGGATTAGTACATTTTGCTCATAGGGGTTTGTTGTTATTGCAAATGAAATGTTTTTGGGCCAATAGGTCTAAGAAATTTTATATTTGTAACAATTTGCTAAATGAAAAACGCAACGACTCTTTATCCACCACTTTGCTGTTCCCTTTATCCCTTGTTGCTTTAAAAATCGATATGCGATTAAAAGTATTTTGTTTCTGATTGGGGTACGACGAGGTTTTTGAAAGTAACATCATTCTCTTTGAATTGCAAGATTTCCAGCAGTGTTGTGGTGAGCTTGAGATGTTAACCAACATAATTTAAGGATGCTTACAAACTGGGTTCTATAGTAATTCATGCTTTTCAGGATCATGTCAAGAAGCCGATAAGAACGCACTCCATTGTCTACAATCCTCCCTACGAGGTGTGTAGCATACTCATATATGCATTGTGCTGTCTGCGAAAAATGAATGTTTTCTTGTTTCCTGAAAGCGATCGCTGTTTTCCATAAAACTTGATGGCAACTTACACGATGCATAAGCAAAAACACCAAAAATCTGAAATTAAATAAGTTAAGTAGAAAAGCAACAAATGGAAATACACCTGACTGATATGAAAATCTGGTTAACCTAAGAAAGTCTTCCCAGTTCATTTCATGGTTCAACCACGTTTATTTTCAATGTCAGTGCAGCTCTCAGATGCCACTAACGCGATAATGGAGAAAGACACTCCTGAAAAGTTTAAGACTTCTGCGCAGGTAAAAATTTTGCATAAATTTTGTTTAATGCCTAAAAACGTTGAGTGACAAACGTGGCTCGGAGACAACTTGTACATAAAGCTACCGTTCGCATTTGAAACGCTTGCAATCAGATTTATACTCCAATTGCTACTTTTTAAAATTCGAACCCCTTTCAAATATTTTTTTCAGAGCGTTTGTTCTTGGAATGTATTTGAGACAAGAGCGTAAAGTCTTGCTTGCAGGCGGACAATTCACATTTTCCGGCTTCTCTCTTCCGTTACCGAATTCCTTCAGAGCTTATAGACGCACCCTATATGGGTTGCAGTCGCATGCAGCGCAAGTGCACCGCACTTACCTCTTTGACCTTTTATAGGACTGCATGAAAATTGATAAAACTTGAACTGTGGAACTTGTTTTAGAATTGCTTATTTTTTCTGATAAAATTGAAACTTTTGGTAATTTCTTGGTCGCAAAAATGACATTTATTAAAATATATAAGTTACTACGGAATCAGAGACCAAAGGCTGACTTCTTTTGTTGATGTTGTTACCTAAAAATCTGAATCCAGATTTAACACAAGTACCTTGCGAAAACCTAAGCGCATTTGTACAACAAAGGGTGCAGTTTTGTTTCTCAGCTCAGCAGTACAAGAGAAAGTGGTTCCATTCATTTTTGCATCTGCTTACATAACAGATTGATTGATTTATTGTTTCATATGACTCAGCTAATAAACAGAAACAATCAGGGCCGGCGCTACCATCAGGCGAACTAGGCGGCTGTCTGGGGCGCTGGGCCAAAGGGGGCGCCAAAATATACAATGTGCTTCAGAAAGTGACAAATGTACATCAAAAAAATGGGAATGAACATGAGGAAAGTAAATGAAACACACGATCGTGCAGTTTATGTTAAGATAAAAGTACTACACTATTTCAGGTTTGCTGCAGAAGGGTTGTATGTTTCCTATTACTTTCAATTTCACATATACTAGGCAAGTTATGTCGCAATTTGGTATACATTTGATACATGTAATTAACTTTTCTAATGTACAAAACGCCCTTCGTATTTCCGTAATGTATGTGGTGAGTAGAGTAAGTATCTTTGTTTCGGAGGGGTGGGCGCTGGAAAGGGCGCTATATTGCGTACCGTGTGGTGACTGCGACCAAAAGTACTTTGGCGAAACAAAAAGGTCATTCAACACACACAAGAACACATTAACTATACAAAACATTTTCATCCTGAAAAAAGTGCGCTTGCCAAACTTACATTAGAATTGGAACATCGAATGAACTCAGATTGTTGGTTTTGAAAATGATTTTAGAAAAAGACGTTTCATTGAATCATTTTTCATTAATTCCACACCCAACGTTATTAACGAAAAAGTTCAGATCTTTTTCCAAAAAGCAACAAAGCGGCGTTTGGCTATAATTGACTTTATACGAGATTGCATCTTTTTGATCCATTTTGACTCGACGTACAGTTTGTTTCTTACTGCTGTTATTTTATTCTACTCTATTGTCTGTTCTCCGTTATCTACTGTGTAAAGATGGCACGGGCCGTTAATAGTCCAGTCTTCGGGCCGTCAGCTGAAGGTTTTGAAACAGTCCGTTAACAACTTTTTTAGTGGTTACATCATTCCGGACCACTACGGGCCGCTGCGGTCTGCTTGCCAAATAGGCGAAAATTTTTATTTTTTGCAAAGTTTCAAAATCTAACAACATGACTCTTTGCTGCTGTTCTTTCCCTTTCACCGTTCTGCTAATGTTCCGTTTCACTTGTTTCCATGCAAATCAGTGAACCAATAGTCTGTCGCTGTCGCCCAGGTTTAGGTTTAGGACAGGTGTTCCCAAACTTTCTCTGGTGATGCACCTCTTCAGCATTTCGATAGATGAGCATGTGTACCCTAAAATTTCCTATGGCAAAAAGGTTGAGGAAAATAACAAAAATATCTTTACCAATAAGCATATAACGATTTTGAAAATAATATTCACAGATGTATGCATAAACATTTCGAAATGAATAATAACCTATGTGGAAATATTTTTCCCTTTTATTTCTAACCTTAAATGTACCCCTTCAAATAGGCAAGGTACCCCTAGGGTAGGGGTGACGAACATGCGGCCCACAAAAGAATTTCGTGCGGCCCGCGAAGCATCCAGGCGAGACGTTCAGGCGCGAAAGTAATAACCAGCAGTTATTAGTTTCGTTTGTTGTTTGTTTCTGTTGATGAACAATTTGTTTCGTTTTTAACAGGTTTCATAGTATGACTAAAAATTTGTGCGGCCCGCTTACTCAGCAGTAACTGACAAAGTGGCCCACGATAGCAAATAGGTTCGTCACCCCTGCCCTAGGGGTGCACGTATCCAGTTTGGGAACCTCTAGTTCAGGATTAGGGGTAAGTTACAGTAGGTAAAGTTACAGTAGGTTTAACTTTAGGTTAAAAAAGTTAGGTTTAATCCCAAAAAAAAGTGAAGAGAGGGAACAGGGATGGCAATAGGCTGGTAATTTTTTTGATTGGAGAAAGAATACTTCGTCTTGAAGTTTATGTGCTCGTGAAAGTGTCGTAAAAGTTGCAAGTGATGATGCTGAAGCTGGCTGACGTTGAGTTGTTTCGGATAGGATTGTCCTCTACATTGAAAAATAGACGTGGTTGTTGCAGCAGGGAAGCTTGTGATATAGTGTATGAGGATTGGAAAATGTGTTCGCAGTCTTTGACATCGCTTAAAGAAAAAAGATATGCTTGCGAAGTATTCGATTTTGTAAATCGACATGCCAAAATCAGAGGTGCAAATGGGCCTCATTTTGAAGCCCGATTCCAATCCGAGCTCGAACCCGACATGAAGTGAAGATACGCGCAACTCCAGGGTGTTGTTGGCGCAGCAAAGTAAACATGACTAAATACAGTAATTCACAATTAATCATTGCTATGAAAAGCTTGATCACATGAATAAACGTTAATCGTACATATAACGTTACAAAGCTGTATTATATAACACACACCTCGTGCAGAACTTGCTTGTTGCAGCTACTAGGTGCAGCTTGGCACTTCAAAGGAAATTATGCAATCGTTTCTTCAAACAACTCAAGAATTGCGTAAGTGATTGGTCTTTTCCATCGCGTGCTAATTTCCACACCGCTGTCAGCTTCTCAAAAAGCGTGTGAGACTAATCCGGGCAGAGAACAAAAGTACGCAGCTGTGTTTGCAATTCTAACGTTAGCTGAAGAAAATCACCTTCACTCCATGCCCAGAAGTCACGGCGGTGAGCACAACAAATCTAAGTCACGAACGAAAAAATCGTTACTCTATATTACTTTTAAAAATTTGTATGCAGGCCCGAAAAAGGCCCGAAACATTTTGGCAAACATAAGCCCGAACGCGGCACGAAACCTGGCCCGAAAGCCGGTCGGACTTACATCTCTGCCAAACAACAGGTAGTGTAGTGTGCTGGAACATTCGCGGCTTTGACCGCGGAGAAGTTACAGTACGACGCAAAATTGTATTGAAAGGTCAGTCAACAGTGCCGAGATGAAGGCTGAATGTGAAAATGCTGGTTGCAAGCAAGACTAGCTGAATTACAAAAGGGACAAGCTTTAAGTAATGTAAATATGTTTTGGTGAACCAACATCAAAAGCGAAAGTGTGAAATCCTAAACCAAAAGATTGGAAAAGAAAAAAAATTACTTTCAAAAGCAAAGCACAAAGGTGGTCTGGTCGGCAACCTTTTGCTAAATGTGTGCCAACATAAGGTTTTAAATCTTTCAGTGTGCCAACAACATACGTATTTTTATACAAGTCAAGGTCAATATACCCTCTACGTGAATGATAACAAAATTGTTATGTATAACTTGGAACTTCTGCGTGCCACTGAAAGTTGCTTGGCGTGCCAATTGTGGCAAGCGTGCCGTAGGTTGCCGACCCCTAGTCTGGCGGATGCATTTAGAAACGGGAACAATAGAATTGGTTAAACCTCGTAGGATAAATGTAATTTAAACAGGATGATTTGAGGCCGCATGGAGGTGGGTTAGCAATGTCATATTTAGCAAAACAAACAAATATAAGAAGCGAAGAAAAACAGAAAAAACAAGAGACAGTGATATTCGCTGGCTGTAACTGTTGTGCCGACGCACAGCACGGATGCGAGTCTAACGTCGTTGGGATGACGATGACATAAACGCGATTGGATGACGAAGTTCGTCATTCTGCGGAAGACAAGGCGAAGATGAAGCATGGGACATGTGAGCAACAGAAGTTCAGCCAGAAAATTGTTGAGCATATTGAGCTCACTGCTTGTTCTGCAACGGCCTCCAAGCTTGAACGCCGAGCTTGAGGCTTTCCCACTTTTAATTTTAATGTGAAAACAATAGCGGAATCCATGGCTTCCTCAGTTTTTTTTGTCCACAAATTTGATTTGGTCATGGTTTAATCGACAAACTATCAGTCTAAGTAAAATAAACAGGCTCTAAGACTGACACAGAAAAATTAATTTGATTGAAACAAGCTTGTACTTCCAGCTGCTGTATTAGGTCCATGAAAAGTTTGGTACTGTAGGTTTGGAACTACAACAATCTCCTTATCAAATTATCACGTGACAATAACGGTACTTATAAGTTGTCTCAGTTCCTGCCAAACCATTTTGTCAGATGCAATGTCTAACCAGTGCCAGGTGAATGAAGACCTGCGACCCCGTACAACAAAAATGTTGCACCTTGCACGATGTAAAACTAAACTTCAGATTTACAGGTTTCCACAAATGACAAGCTATTGATCCCGCAGCCGCTCTGTATGCGTCACTTAATTGTTTTTGTATTGTATATTACATAAAAAACAGCACTGATGCATGACAAAAGATGTTGCCATTCTCACCGAAAACTGTTACTCCTTTCATGGTGCTCAGAGCTGGGCTATACACTGATTTTTACAGCTCGAGGAAGGATAAAACCTAGCCTTACCTCTCTGCGTAATTGTTTGAAGGTATTTCCAAAAAATATCCAGACGCTATACTGTTCGGTGTCCAAAATTTCCTTGCAAGCTGGCTGCAACTTTCCTCCTCGAGTATCAATGAAATACTAGTCGCAGTTTCCAAAAGGTGTTGATGGTTTATGTCATAAGTCTGAAGCTTTATGTCTTAATTTGTATTTAGGATCGGCTATAATACCTTTCTTTTTTCATGATTATGAAACAACATCAACTTCAGTCTCACAAAATCACTAAATTTTAGAGGCAACAACAACAGCAGTGTGCCTAAGCTAAAAGCTGAAACAAGAGTATGTTGACAAACATGCCCCAATTCGATTGTAGAAAACAAAAATGCACACACGAAAAACTTACTTTTATTTATAAAATAATCTCTTTGCAAATTTACAATCTGTGTATCTTAGCGAGTGCGAAATTACAATTCATCACAACATCACCACGAACATTCGCAAAACAACAACTAGGGACACCAAATTAAAAACAGAGAAATTTCCCTGGGTAATCAATCCTTACAGACATTCGACCTTGTAATAGTAATAAATGAGCCTAAAATTTTAATCACTATCATTTCCATATTCTTAGGTAGTGACTTGTATTGTGAAAATATCCATCTAATATGTGGTATGTGTCAAAGATGTCTTGCTTACTGTCTAAAGCAGTGGTTCTTAACCGGGGGGGGCACGCCTACCCAGGGGGGCATCAATAAATTTTCAGAGGGGCACAAGCCTTTACTCCCGCTACAACATGAAAATTTTGATCCATAAATTTCCCAATAAATACATTTACTTTTACAACTTATTTAAAATCAGGGCGGCTTGAAACAAAAGAAAACTACTTAAGGGAGGCGTGGTTGAGAAAGGGTTAAGAACCACTTGTGAAATCAACAATTAAGCTAACACATAACATGTTCGTTTCTGTAAATCCCAAAAACTACATATTTCGTAATGAAAGAAAAAGCTTGGTAAAAAGATAAACAAACGCCCAGAATGAAAGTTGTCTGGGTTCATACGGAATTTCTAAATGAAGCGCCTTTTGCTACAAAAACACATTGGTTTGTGGAGTCCTGAGCGTAAGGTGGAGAACCTGAGCTTGAAATAAGACGATGATTTCATCTGTCAGTCAGACACACGTCCAACACGGCTGTTAAGGAAGAAATACTTGGGTAACGTCTTATAATCCGCTTTTTAAGTTCGAATAGGTGGCATTTGTGCTGTTTGCTTTTTTGACGTTTGGAGTAAAATTTTGTTTTGGTTGGGAATTAACAGACGAGTGTAACGGAAAAGTTTTAAAACATGTTATGATTTTGAACATATTTACAGTACACAAACATTTATTTTTACAAATGCTTGGAAGCAAAATCTCTGAAGAATGATGGGCGGTAGGAAAGTTTAACTTTTATATCATTAATTTAAATACAACAATAATAAATATGCAAGCAAGTGTGTCAGCATTCCGCGAAACAAGACACAAAAATCGGCAACTGATAAGATAACAAAGCTGTTTCTCAACACCTGGGCATGACAGTTTTTATTCAAATGCGCCACGGAAGTGAGTCATAGCAGCAAATTAATTTTTCTATATTTTAGCAAGACCAACAAAACTCCAAGTTTAGATTTAAAGTTTTTTGCTTCGTATTTTATCACGAAATATGCTCCACAGACAATCTCAGCAAAAAAACAATTTCTACTGATAAGGTTTTCATCAATAGGTAAACGCAGCTTTAAATCATACAAGAAAATACACAACAGTATCAAGAAAAAGTCCCAACGCTTCAGAAATGTCATGCGAGTGAACAATAGTAGCCGCAAAACGTTACGTGAACGCCATTATTTACAAATCGGTTATTACTCAGTATATTTTTGAAAAATCGCCACAAATATTTTATGCGAGAGAAACAAATTATACAGGAAATTTGTTGGTCACAAAGAAAAACTTTTGATCAGTTCACAATACATCCTATTTATAAGAAGCAATGTCTTAAATTTTTTTCGTACTGTTGGTAAGTTTTACAATGCACGAAAGACCTCGTTGCCACAATCATGCTTTCAATTTTTGTCGCACCGAGTAAATATCACTTTTTTGTTCGAATCAACCAAACCCAGGTTTAGAAATTTTGCTCAAGTAGTTGCTATCAAATGACTGGTCAGTATGGCGGAATAGCAAGTAAATATTTAACAGGTAACAGAACAGTTTAAATCTATAACTTTCTTGGATACTTGTACAACTAGTTAACTCGATGTTCGTACACCTACATCTTTTCTCAAATCCAGCGTACGAAACGACGTATGAACAAACTTCCTCAAATGCACACCTGCAAGAGAAAGTAGACACAGCTATGCATCGCCCCCCAACATGAGCCACCTCATGCCGAAAGCGAGCGCCGAGGCCAGAATAAATTCACGACAAAATTTCTTCCAAGTTGTAGCCACTTGGTAGCGCCAAACGAACCGCCTCGTAGAGAGCGCGGTTTTCTTCATTTGTCAAATCTCGCAGACAAGACTTGAGCTGCTTGAAATAGGCGCAGGAATTGTGGATAGTTGGAAACTCCTGAAAAAAAAGTTTTCTTGAATAATATACGCCAGGCTTCACAAATCGCAGCAACAGTTAATTTTATTCAAAAAGCAAAACTAGTGGGAAAACCGACGAGTGAGACCACCAGCTGAGTTTTAAGAGCGATTGCGTTTTTTTTTGTCATAAAGCCATCAAACATTTTTGATTTCGAAGTTAACAATGGCTAGAATGACGTTTTACAATGCTTATGGCTGTGGCTGTTAATTTCATAGGAGGCCCCACATTTTTTATAATATTTTTGCACAAACAAGCCACGGCCTACTCTCAGGTGTCAGATTATCAACAATAATCAACACGAATAACTTTCTCTTAGCCATGCGGTTTTGCTTTCAAGTTTCAATGTGGAAATACTCTAATCAGCGGCGCAATAAGCTTGAAAAAATATGCTCGCCTGGTGTGGACCCCTGTGTTGAAACAAAGAAATTGATTTTTAAGACATACTCGAGAGTGAGGCAAAGCAATGCCTGCCAAATATCCAATAAGCTCTTTTTCTTTGTCAGTCTTCCGTGAATGGTCGTGAGTCTCTGGTTTTTCTGCGTAATGCACTTTTTCTTCCGCACTGATTGGAATTCGTGCAACACCTCGATTTTGAACATCCACGTCAGTAGTTTTATTCGCGTCGTTTGCGCAGGGCTCAACTTCAGGAGTGCAATCGCTTGAAAAAAACAGCAGGTTTAAGTTTGTGGCTTGCTTGCATTGCGCTTCTCTGTTTATATTCAACTAATTGCAGCTTATCCCGTCGTTTCTGGATAAATCGAATTTTTGGATAAACACTTCCTTGTATTCATAAGAGCGCCAACCAATGAAATTGTTTTATTTAAAAGAATCGTTAAAAAGAATCGTTCTGTTAAAATGCAATAAATATCACTGCGGAATTTACAACCCGAAACCATTTATCAACCATCTTAGGGACTACGCACAATGAAAGAAACTCCCGGCCGGACAAAATTCCAGGTTTAACATTTTTAAGGTCGACCTGGTTTGGCCGTGACTTGGGGTGGAACCAAACAAACTGGCACAGGTGGCTGAGAATGTTGAAGTATTTTGGCATCTGCAGTTAATGACTCGCGAAACTCGAGATAAACAGTAAGTGAATAACAATGCGTGTCAGTGTTACAACAGAGCAGAGTTGCACTTTCTAACTTGTTGACTGAAACGTTTACTCTCACAAACCATTCGGTCTAATTGCAAAAGTACACGGAAGCATGGTCGTCGGAAGGGGGGCAGGAGGGAGTTTTGGCCCGCCCTGGATTTTGAAATTTGATCTTTTCCTATTACATTGTTACCAAAAAAGTTTTTTTCTTAGTTTCGAGCGGGTAAAATGATATTTCAACACTTTAGGCCCACCCTCGAAAGATCTTTTTGGCTACCTCTGGAAAAATCCACTTTTGTCCCCCACCCTGGAAAGAAGGCTTCCGACGCCCATGCACGGAAGTTGAGTGGAAATCACAAAGACTTCCTTAACAACAAATTATCGCTCGTACTGTTTTCGTATTCGTACCCAGCATAATTAATAGCTATATCTTGTTTCTAACCTTATTTCCCTGAAGTGTTGCACTTCTTCCAACTCATCATTTGCTGTGAGATTGTCTTCGCCTTTGTCGGATAAGATGCAAACTTTTTCCCAGTTGGAGCCAGCTGGCGAGGTTGGAGCAGAGACGGTCACATGTGGTGCGAGTCTTCTTTCGTGGGAGAAAATTGGGTTGAAGCAAAGTTCGTTATCACCTGTGATTTTTATTTCAGTGAGCACAAGAATAACCCTGTTTTCTGGAATTTTCCACAAATCACCTTTATATATCCAAAATTTAATGTTGAAATTTCTGTGGTACAGTGTGGCTTGTGCTTACTGCATTATATTTCGTAAAGTTTTGATTATATTTTAAGAAATACGTTTTTGTGTTTGCTTTTTGCGGACGTCCTCTGAAGAGGATCTTCAACATGCAGTTGATCGGTTTTCAGCTTCGTACGACCAAGCGTGAATTAAAATTCGCACTAAAAAGACAGAGGTACTATGTCTCCAGAAACCCAAGCCAGTGCGCACTGCAAGCGACAATACATTGTTGCAGGTCGAGAAGTTCAAGTAACTTGTGGTGATATTCACGAATGACGGAAGGCAGAACAAGGAGATTGATACACGGATTGTTAACGAAAACGCAGTTCTGCTTGAGTTTTACAACTCCGTGGTCATCATACGGGAGCTTTCCAGCACCGCAAAGCTGTCTGTTTATAAATCGGCCTTTGTTCCGATCTTCACCTATGGTCATGAAACTTAATTGGGTAATGACTGAAAGAGTGATATCTCGAGTGCAAGTGGCAGAGATGGGATTTTTGCGAAGAGTTAACAGCATGACGCTTCGCGACAAAGAGAGCTGCTGTGAAATTCGTAAATCCCTGAATGTCGAACCACTTCTCATCCGAATAGAGAGATCTCAGTTATGATGGGTCGGCCACGTGTTCAGGATGCTCAAGGAAAATCGGCGAGGCTAGTCCTGCTGGCTGCAGTCACGAGAAAGCGGCCCAGAGGTCGACCAAGGAACAGGTGGGGTGATCGTATGCCCGACATTGCTTGGCTCTGTTTTGATTTGGTGGCAGCAGATCTATCAGAAGATGCTGAAACCGTGAGGTATTTCGAGTCCTCCTGGGGCTGCTGCCCCGCGACCGTCCCCAGAGGAAAAGCGGGTGGGAAAATAATTGAATGAAAAAATGAGAGTTATATTTATCGTGTGACAACATGTCAAGAAATACTTAGAATAAATTGCTGTCGTTTACGAAGTTTTTCATCAATGTTTTCCACTGCAGAATAAAAACTTGGAAATAGATTCAATAAAAATGTTGTAATTAACTTTAAACGAAACGCCTAAAATAAAAGAGTTACAAAAAATGATCACCGTGTTCTGCTGTCGTTCCTCTGGCATGACCTGCTTGGCTGTTGCAGCAAAAGATTTTCGAACCCGACGAGGTATTGGAATAAACTTGAGGCTGAGTCATTTTAGCAAGCAAACTATTCTGTAAAGGATTGCTTGACTTTGCTTCAACTTCTATTGCTCTATTGCGTTTGGCTAGAGGACATCCCGACAGGCTAAAACACAAATGAAGCAAAAGCTAAGTGCCATGTTCATCTTCTGCAAGTGATATTTTTTGAAAAATTTCACTGCATTAACCAGGTTTCTGTTTTTGCAAGGATAATCAACAAGATCGCGTTACCTTCTGTGTGACGTATAGTTTCCGGTCACGTGACCAAGTCCATTGCAACCTTCTGTGGGGCATCTGTCAAATAAATACTTCGCATGCACTTTTACCACGATTGAAATTTTCTAAGAGCCACTCTGCAGATTAAAATTTTTCGATTCTTTAAGAACACAGCAGAGTTTCAGTGTGACCAGAGAAGCCTCACATTTTTATCAATGACCTCTTATTCCGCTTGAAAACTTGTAAACACGGGTTTCTTACTTTGCTTCTGTTGCGCAAGCCGTCACCAAACCGCGAGGTGCTTTTGGGCAACCAGACAAGCTCCTGTGTGAAAGATAGTTGCCGGTGGAGTGCCCTTCACCGTCACAACCAGGCATGGGACAAGCCAGTAGTTCTTTCTTTTTTCCCGGAACTTTTCGGCGCAGAGGTGCAAGTCTGCATAAATGTCAACAAATACGTTCTCGTATATCAGATCAACGCTTTTTGCGTGGTTTGATAAAACTAAAACACGTTGCCCTTTTGTTAAAAATTCGTTTAAATTCATCTCATTTCGAACTATTAGCTTATTCAAAGCACATCATTGATATCATGGGCAGATAATAAATGGGCGTCGGAAGGATTCATTCTAAGGGGGGCAATAGTGGATTTATCCAGAGGGGCCATAAGTGGTGAAATTTAATTTTACCCACTCGAAACTAAGAAAAAAAACTTTTTTCTGAAAATGTAATAGCACACCGTCAAATTTCAAAACCCAAGGCGGGCCAAGGCCCCCTGCCCAAATCCCTTCCGGCACCCATGAAACAGTTCTGATACCACAAGAGCATGAAAAGCAACAAGATTTACTTTTTAGTACAAAAACACAACACATTTCAGGGAAAAAGCGTTTGTGGGCCTGTTTAAACCTACTGTAAGCCCAATTGCATCTTTTCTTTGTTCAATACAAGATCCTTCAGAGTTTCAGGCGGAGTAGTGGTGCAAGTGTTTGTAACACGTGATAAGCAACCAGCATTGACTGAAGTGGGCACAAAACTTCCAATATTGATTCCGTCATGTCCCTCTGAAGTTGTTTCGGTGTTATACGATCTGACGAAAATGATAAGTAATAAAACCTGAATAAATCTATTTACGATAATATTTAACAAAACGTCTCATTCCTGACGATTTTGAAAATACGGCCACCCAGTTAGTTTTATATATTTTTTGAAAGCTACAGTAATGAGAAATGCTTAAAGTGAAAAACAAATTTGCATTAAGTCACAATCTTTATCAGTAAAACTACTGTTGTTGGTAGAGGATACGCTAGAGCTTGGCCCAGTGTCAAAAACAGAAAGCAGGGCTTTAATGAAACATTTGCAGAGTTTGTAAAACATGTTGCTTTTCATTTTGCCCTAGGACTTTAGGGTGAGTTCACGGTATAATGCATCGCGGCAATGTGTGCAGAATTGCATTTCATAAAGCATTGGATGTCTAGCCACTTCTCTAGTTACGATGGTCCGGTCGTGTGGCCAGTATGCCTCAAGAAAAGTTAGCGAAACAATGGCTGCTGGATACATTCACGAGAAACCGTCTCAGAGACCCGCCAAGAACCAGGTGGCGTGACTGCATCTCAGATCTGGGTTGGCCGCGTTTTGGTGTGGAATTTGGAGAACTATCGGAGGTTGTTGAAAACCGTGATGCGTTTGTAAACTTTTATGGAGTTGCTACAGCGCGACTTTCCTGAGACGAAATGCGAGTTTGAAAAACAAGATTGAACAGATGAATGAAACAAACTGAAAATCACTGATGTTCTGACCGTGTTAATAAACTTCAGATTCATTTCTGCAGTCACCTTGCAGCTGAATAATATGCAGCAGAATGTGAAGATTTTCCACGTTCCTTCATCATTTCTAATTCTTCTGATGGTAAAAGTCTTTTTGTTCTATTTTCATTAGAGGATGGAGAAATCTATGGAAAAAGGTAGATTGTGGCTTCTGAGTAATACAGAAACTAGAAAAAGTAGCCTAAGCTTTGTCCAAATTTGAAAAAAAATTAAAATAACTGCAAAGGGTCGATATATTGGTAACCACTTCTGGCTAACTGGTACAAGCTCGTATTGGAAGCGGTCAACGACAAAAGTCAAAAAACTTTTGGCGGTAGCAACCCTTCATGACACTAAAGAGTTGGGTCCGGATTGCTAGATTTCAGCAGTAACTGCACTGATATTATTCACAATTGGAAAAGGTTGAGTTTACTTTGTAGAAAACAACTGTACATTCTTTTGTCACGAATTTAATTTGAAAAGTGAAGCATATCTTTCTAGATATAATTTGTTAGGTACAAATCGTGCTCTAGTCATGGCTCCACAGCTGGCTCAGAAGTATTTTGCTGAGCTCTTAGTGCTACAAATACGGCACATTTTTNACTAGCAAACTTACAAGTTTGTAGATCGTTTTTTTAAATTATTAAAGATNATNCTTCAATTCAACATTCTTCTAATTTCATGGGTGATATACAGGAAATGCCGACACGAATAACTTAAACCTTTTGATCACTTATTGCTGGAAGAGCAGGAATGTTTTTGCGACGCATTAACAAGACTGACGTAAAAATGGCGTCACAAGCAGCAAGAAGCCTCGGCCACAATTGTAACCTTACTGCAATCTTACTTTTTCAGGTTTTGCCAGGTGTGTGTAGTTTTGTCTTTCTGGCGAATTGCACCGCTTGGGATCCAAAGACGAGTGATCAATACCTGGTACNGCGGTAAACANTGTCTTTGAGCTTTCCTTAGTTTGCTTCACACTGAGATCCAAAGCTTCTACCGACGCATCTGCTCTTTGGCTGAGTGATTTTAAATCACTGGTACTTTGCGACTGCTTTTCACCCACGTTAGAGCAACGCCTTTTGCGTGTGTCATGCTCTTCCTTTTTCGAGTCGTCAAACTCCTTACTGTTGGAATCTGCTCTTTCAAGAAGTGAGCTGGATGACAGAAAAGAGCTCGTTGGTTTTTGATAAAAGTTAGGGAAGGATGAAGACATCATCATGCGCCGGGGATCAAGAATGCGGTTATAATAAGGATGATACAAGAAATGTTGTTGGAAACGATTCAACACATCTCGATTGATTTTTGATTGTTCCACAAAACCATCAGGAAACTCATTTGAAACTTTTCGTCGTTTGCTTTGGCCCTCGGAATTTGAATCGGATTGCAATTTTCGACACGATTTTTCCGAGAGCGGTTTGGAAGATTTACTCATAATTGATTCGATGCTGTGACCGACTTCGCTGGTCTTTGCTGAATGCTCACTAGATGGCGATAAAGACCAGCTACTTTTTGGCGATTCTGATTTTGCTGGCTCTGTGGATGAGGCACGTTCCGACTTTGAAGGAGAAGGCGTGTCACACATCACATCCTTTTTAAAATTCTTGATAGGCTCAAACTGCAAATAAATGCAACGCACGATGTTTGGTTGTTTAATTTGTTGATCTATGCAAAATATCGCACCCAAATCTTAAAACCATGCTCACTGTTTCCATTTCAAAACATTCCAGAAGTCTAAACAAATACATACAGACAACAGCGAATAGTAATGCACAACTCTACATTCTGGTTCTTATTTTTAAGACCTATTAAAATGTCCTGCAAGCTGGTGTTACTATCAAGATTGCACATGAAACACATTAATAAGTGCCTTTTTTATGCTGAGATATCAATATCGTTTCGAGCGGAAGTAATGCGTCTGGACAAAACAATTTTATAAAACTACAGTTTGCAATACTCAAAGCGTTCCAACCAGATGTTCATAAACTTTGGCAAAATGTTCGCTTTTATGCAATGTTCCTATAACTGACACACTGTCAGACATATCACGAAAAGATGTACAGAAGTTTACCCTCGAAAATCTTTCTTGACCCAGTCGATAAGCATGTAGAGCAGAGGCAAAGTTTTCTGATTGTATGTGGTTACCGATAGCTCCTGACAGAGCGTGTCCCAAAAGTCGCGAAGATGCTTGACCAAAATTTAGGTAATATGGAGCATATAAACCAGCTTTGTATCCTGTTGCTGCCATCACGTTCATTTGATATTGCTGAAGAGCCTTGGAAAAAAACACATTATTGAAACAATTCGAGAAAATGAACTGTTTTCAATTTAATTTGCGACATTTCCTCGTAATTACGTTCTCTACCATACAACATACATGTATTCTTGCATGGGTTGGTTGTCTTGTTTCACAGCAGTTTACAATATTTTTGGAACAGTCACAGTGTTGTCGACATTAAATTACTGTATCCACAAAAAGGTCGAAATAGCTTCATTTTTCTAAAACAAAAATTCACTTTCTATTCAAGAAATGAACATCATCTTTCTTGATCTTGACATTCAAACCCGAGTAGCATTTTGTTAAACTTGGATTTTATTTTCACACGCTTGTTGCTTAATCAAAGCAAAACCTTTTTTGCGAATCATTATCAAAGGCGAAATGAACTTCCTGACAAACCACGAAAGATCCAGCAGAAGAAGGTGTCTTACCGGCAAAAATTATCACATCAGTAAACTCTTTCAATTTTTGCAATTATACTGTACTTCAGAAAAATACTTTACATAAAATTTCAAAAAGAAAGCAAGAACAAGATATACGCAGTTGCAGAAAGTATATAACACCAGGTAGAATACGAAAACCGCACATAATCGAACTTTCGAACTTTTCATTCAGTCACTGGTAGAAAAAAGAGTTTTTCGGTGATTAAAACTTCATCGGAGAAAACAACTAACATTTCTGTACAAACGAGAAACCCGAGCCACTCAGTTTTGTGCATCTATCCTGATCACGTCCAAAACAAGAATTTTTAAAACTATACTTCGATAAACGTAACGTCAAAACAAAAACTATCCCTACGCAGCTCTTATTTTTATAACTAAAATATTATTTCTGACATAAGCCCTGCGTGCACGACATCGGTGTGATCTCCAGCCATTCCTCTTTGCTTGTCTTGACTGTTCCAAAACAGCAGTTCTATCACCATAGTGACCTACAAGCTGCAACATTCCTATTTTTTACCCTTCACTAAATTGTCCATGTCAAATGGTAAGATTAACATATTACTTGATGTACATAAAGTTTGTTAGTTTTACTAATTCCTTTATTTTAGCCGGTCGTTGCTATGTTAGGCCTTGATTCGCGGCGAACCAAGGAACGTAAACCCTAGTTTTAAATGCCAACTATTCTTTCGATGCCCATTGATTTCTCCTTACAGGCAGCTAGCGAGTTTTCCTCGCCCTTTATCGACATCTGTTGCAAAGAGATATTGCCAGAAAAGAAAATAGATCGATTTGAAACCAACAAACATAAGCAGAAACGAGAAATAAAAATATTATCGATGACCGGGTTTGATCTTGAATAAGGCTTGTTGAACATCATTAGGCGGAAAATGTCCACTTCGGCATTTATCACGTATAGATCAACAGCTTGCCTTTTTGAACACTGAACAAGAATTACACTTCTATGGATTGGCAACCGTCACAATTAAAAAAATGTGTATGTGGACAAATAACTTTTTCATGTGCAGAACACAAAAATTTGAGACCTCTGCAAGAAAAACATAATATTGTAGCATAAGCGTCAGTCTTATCCCGACACTTGTGCTTCTGGCATTGAGAGGGCACTGCACTTAGACATGAAGCGATGGTATTGCAAGATTTAAGTATACAACTAAAACCAAATGCGTCGTTTAGATTTGCAAAATGTAGTAGTCTCGGTGAATAAAGCTGCAGCATTTCTTCCTGGGTAGTTTTATTACTGCCACCACACAAAGCACACAAATGCTGGCAGAGATGAAATGAATTCAGTTCGATTCAGATCCATTTTTTCGAACATCTCAGTCAAGTTTATCAAATATTTCCACTGTATTCTACAGATCATAAAGTATTTTTGAATGAACGTATTGCTCCATTAAAGCCTTTCACAAGGAAAAATTGCCTATTGTAACACCACCTGGATGTTAGTGCGTGATGAGCACTGAGCATGTATACGTGCGATATCTCGGTTGTACTCCAGATTTCAAATCATCTTTCTCACAAAAGTGTAAAAAACTTTTTTATTCAACAGTGAACCCGCGATTTTCTTACCTGTCGTTTAGGGCTGTGGTTGGTGAAGCTAGTGCACAAATTATCAGCTTATAAAATTGTCAAACAACCATGCAAATAAGAAGCATCATCTTACCAAACTGTAAGTGCCTGCAATTGATTTTGGACTTTGAGAAGCGCATGGAACTTGAACGTGCGAAGGTTTGTCGTTGGTGCTAGATGTCTGAAAAACAGAACCTCTAAGATAAATTTTGTTATGCGTGAAACATTTAAATGTTTGGTTAAATTGCGTTGTATTTGAAAATCATTTCTAACGTCTCAAGTGATCAGGAAACTGAACCTTACTTTATCCACCTTCGGACTACCGTCTTCGTTTGGTGAAAATACAGATGAAATAAATGGTTTGTTTTGTGCGGATTGCTTGGGTGATGCTTGTCCGTTCATGCAGCGTGAAACAAACACATCTGAATAAACCGTTGCGTATTTAAGCACAACAGAGCGACAGACATGCGTTGCTCAAGTTATTAAGCAACATACAAATCGTCATCAAGCCATTATAAAAGCCTATTACCTGCGTTGGTGAAATTCTGTGAAACAGACTTTTTGCCAAAGAGCAATTTGCTCTCCGCTCTTCGTTGTTGTTTCATGGTTTTGTTTTGGGCTGCAATCGGGCAGCCGGAAACGCTACAACGATAAATGAGATAAGCTTGTGCAGTATGCGACTCGTATATGAATAAGACTTCACAAGCTGTACCTTCTGTGGGTTTGACGGTTTCCATTCACATGCCCTTTACCAGAGCATCCTTGGGTTGGACATTTGACTGAACCTTCCGTCAATGCTTGGATTGCTGAAAAACATCACAAGCCGTTACGACTGAGCGTCTTCAGCTAAAGCTGAATTAGACTGGGCTCTATTGGTTAAATAGACCTTGTCAAGCAATTTAATTGATTGTCAGGTTTTATGATCCTAAACACTGTAACCACATACTTAAACCCAACAAAGGCTTACGCGTTTCTGTATAAAGAAAATTTCAAAACCAACGTTGAACATTTACACATTGCACTACTTCACATTATCACACAACTAACCATCCTTGGGCATCTTTTCCTTCATAGGGCATCCACTGAAACTGCGATGGTGTCCATACAAGCCTGTGGCGTGACCTTCGCCATGACAACCAGGAGTGGGGCACTTGCTGTCTTTGCTGTAATTGTTATTCGTCAAAAATGGAAAAACTTCAGTTGAAGTCGAATGGCGCTGGCGATGTGATAATCTGGCTGTTTTGTTTCCTGTAATAACGATTAGGATGTTTAGATATGCAGAGGTCGTACTGTAGAGTATACGTACAAAAGTTTTCGAAAAAATACTCCACCTTCTAAACTTGTCAAATAAGTTTCGTTTTTTTTTACTGGAAAAGACATTTGCGCTGTGGAGCCAGTTGCTTCAAGATCAAAGGGCTGCGCACGTCTATCTCCATATTGCTGAGATGAGTGCTGGGAAGTAACACTGGCTTCTTCAATTTTTCGTGTGCATGGCAATGCCTCCTCATTGACGTCAAAACCATCGCTTTCAGAATCCGATTTGCCAAATTGGGAAACAAAATCATGCGTCTCTGACTCTTTGCTTTCTTTTTTGTCTTCTATCCGATCCGCAGAACTTCTTTGATGTGACTCTTTAGATTGGTACACATCTTCTAAAAAGCTGATTGGACGTTTTATGTCAGCGTTGAGGTTATTATCTCTGTCTTGCACTTCCGGGCTACAAACTGAACCAGTAGAGCCTTCATGGCCATCAGGTGCTTGCCTTGGACTTTGTTGCTGCACGCCCATGAAAGATTGTAAAGCGGCCCTTGCTATGTCATCTGTGCACAAGACTGTGCCTCCAGATTCGGGCACACGGAAAAGCTCCTGGTGTAGTGCAGGCAACCGAGCCAAAAAAGCTTTAGCGGCGTAGCTGTTGGTAACTGAAATGTTAGTGGTAGCATGGTGCTGCATTCCGGACTCGGCGCGTGGATTGAAACCGGTGGAATGTGCATCAGACGGATAAGCATGCTCGCTGATGTTGGTTGAGACACTGGATGGAGAATCGGAATCATCGTGCGTGCAAAGAGCTTCAGCATCTTTGTCTGGAAGTGCAAGTCAAGCGTTTCAAAAGCGGGTATGCCCATTCAAAGCTTACTTTAAAGTTTTTTTAAAAAAGAAAAGCAATTAAGACAGTCTCAAACAAAAAATCATTTTCACGCATTTTCGGAAAAAAGGACGATTCGATATGACGAAAGTCATATTCCCCTTAAGAAATTTAATCAAAGCACTTTAACTCATAGCGTAAAAAATTCCCAAGAATTACCTTGCTTGTCAGAGGAAATATTTCTCACTCTTATCGACTGAGTAAAACTTGGAATATCTTCTAAAGTTTTGACGGTCAAATTGCATCTGCAAAATATTTACGGTTTATCGTATTGAAAGGTTTTGCTCATTATCAGTGGTTTCAATACCACTTTGGTTTCAAATCTTCGATGCAACATAGATGCATGTGTATTCGTGACTTTGTATTCGCTGCCATCAGGATAAATATCACCAATTCATTTGGCTACTTTTGATCGGAAACTGACGCCAATGGCCTAGCAGGAGGTTGTGGATAGAACAATCAGCAATGAAGGCGGTTTCCGGCCGAACTACATTTTTCGAAGACCTTTAAAAGTGAAAAACAGCGGCCCTGTTTTGTTCTCAGTTTAATGAATCGGTCCAGTAGTTCCAATATCACTGTCGCGACCGCTTTATAAGGAATCAAGTATCCAGACCGATTTGCTCGAGAAAGCAGTCGTTTCCGAAACAAATTGCCCTCACTATAAAATTATTGCAAACTCGAAAAGCTACCCAACACTACTGTTGCGACGTGTTTTCTAATAGGACGATAGCTCGATCTGTTTTTTGTATATTACTTACCGGAAAGAACTTGGGGCTTTGTGGATGCTGGAAGAAGACGAAGAAAGCGCAGCCATGGAATGCTCGACGACAGTTTCCATGTCTCGCGCATAAAAACAAAACGCAAAACTTGGCTGCACAAGGACCACGCGCGATACCTCAGACGTAATTTATTATTGTTTTATAACCTAGGATAACACATGGATATCTTGAGTCATTATGATGTTAACACACCCTGATTGCAAGCAACCCTGCCACAAAATAACACAGATGACTGTCAGACTGAGCACGAGATTTTTGCAAACGATTGTGTAACAGTTTGTTAAGTGAAAGTAGCACAATACAAGTCGAATGGAAATAAATGTACACTATTCAAGGCCTAGGCACTTTCCAACTAAAATCTCTTTTTTACTTTTTTCAAAATCTCACATCGGGTAAAAAAAGCTATTCAAGTGTGTAACTAAGCACACGTTTCCAGAATCGCCTCCGCATATGCAAAGATTTAGCGCTTTCGATGATGAAAATGACTTAAAACACCACAACGTTTGTTCTTTGTCAAACAAAGTGGCGTTGACTGCCACATATTTGTCAAAGCTTGAAGTTTCGCTTGACACTAAACTATTTGTTGATCCCTTTTAATAGCTCTTACTGCTTAAATTTTCAAAGACGTTGCTGGTCCGAAAAATGGGGAAAACAATAGCGATACATTTTGTTGGGTTTGTTTTTCTTTGACGAAGTACACTCTGCACCAAAGCTCCATCAACTACGGAATAAGTCTTATTGTTGTAGTAGGAATAACTCACTAATAAACCATCTTTAAGAATGGTTCAACCAATATAAATCACCAACGTCTCGATATATAATTATTTGTGCACTCTTGCATATGTTCCCTTTCTGCAGCANTGTNCCTCCGACACCTTAACTGCAACCTTCTGTGTGTTGCAACTTCAGTTATCATCCAAGTTTAAATTCGATGCAGCCTCAAACTTTTCATTTTAACGGCCTTGCCTGATTAGAACAAAACTTTTTCAGCGTAAAATACCACCACTGAAAGCAAGAACGTCTTTTACACTTAAACATGTGGCCGCTACCACAGGTATAAAAAAAAACTTCTTTGTAAATCTTTGCTTGTGTGCCAGAATATTCAAAACTTGTTCAACTTAATATCTTTGGCAGTTCTAGCGATTTCTTTGACAGCTGTCGTGCGGCGCAGAACAACAGCAGCGGCAGAAGGTGGCACCTGCACAACGAGAGCAGTGCGCACAGATGAACGCGTTAAGTTCTCGTGGCGAACTAAAGTAACTCGCGACTTTGCGGTATGCGTGCCATCTGTTTCATAACTCTTTTTTTCTGTGGCGCTCGTTGCAAAAAAAAGAGTTCTACGCTTGTCCGAAACGCGTTTTGAGCGCCTTCTTTCATTTTCACGAATTGCTTTGATACAAGACTCGCTCTTGGTTTTGAACGCACTTGCTTGAGGCTTTGGGTTATACTGTAAGTCCTAAATGTGGGCGTAGCTTCCAAACTGAACATATCAATATCATGCAGACAGACGCAAAACAATATGGAAAAATTTGTTCTCCCGATATACAGTATTTGCAAGCATAGTGTTAAATGTAATGAGAACTGCAACAATTTGTTCATATCTGTATTTCAAGTGTACTTTCAATAATGTGCAAGTGATTTAGTATCCTAAAGGAAAGAGCTTGACCTGCTGAGTAAAAGGGCATTTGATCTTTTCAAAACTGACGCGGGATCTGAACACTCACCTGCTTGTAACATTAGCACAACAGAAAATCTTACAATCAGCTTGCAAAAACCTGCAACAATGCTTGTTTTGAACGCAGCGAGTAAAATGACCTAAACATTTCGAGCACTCGGTCAGGTTGATCAGAGGTAATGGCTGTTGTATCTTGTAATATGTAATCAAATAACACGCCAACCCGTTATACTATCAAATAAAACGCCAACACTTTACGCACGAAAATTTAAACGAACCATTTAAAATGTAATAAACTGCAATTTTAGACAATTTACATGTGCGTAACAGCCGTGAACTTGCCATAAATATGAGTTTTCCGAGGATGCTGGCTTATCTGTTTGTATGCTTTTTTGTAATTAACTGCAGCAACAAATAAGTTTTTGGTTAATTCTCGGCCCAAGACATGAAAGGCGGCGAAATGTTTCAGAAATTGTTTTTTGTTAAACTTCCTTGGCTTGAAATTAATTAAGTATCTTGGGCACTGCTATCAAAGGGTTGCTTGAGTATTGGCCTACCGCTGCTTGGTCATTGAAAACAAGGGCAATTATTTCTCGCTTTTTCGACCACGTCAGTAATGGGGTTGTTCCACTTTTTCATGTTTGGAGAAAAAACAAGGGGAGAAATTCGACGTTTTTACTTTTTATTATAGTTTTTTTCCAATCACCGCATTTTTACCTTTGTATTACACTTTTAGCTTCATTCGAGGTGAAATAATGCATTTGACTTTTTTAAGAAATGTTATGTCTAATTCTAACTAGTAACATCTATTAGGATTCCTGGGGTTTTGAATTACTTTGTAAGAGTAGAAAAATACATCTTCCTAAGATGAAAATGACCTGTTCTTGTTACATGATATTCCAGTGCAAACAGGATGTTACATAACTTTTCATGCACCGACTCTAGATGGGTCACAAATGTCATAGTAGATGGGGCAGCAACTGATCTTCCGGGTAACAAAACCGAACAGTTTGTCGCCAAGCTTATATGAAACCACTAAATGACAGCCTGTTGCAAACACCCCAAGTCATTAAATATCGCCCTTAAAGTTTAAATGTAATTTTGTGTCAATTCTTGTGAGAACTGAACATTGTGTTAATCATTGTTATGTTTTATTGTCCCAATTTCAAAGCGATCAAAATGGGTGTCATGTTGGTGAGGGGTTGAGAATTCAATAAATTTGTATTTCGGATGCCTTTTTGCTAAACTTTGTATTAGAAAGAGATCCAAAGTTTTGTTTGACTGCATTGATTGCAACTAACCTGCCCTCATTTCCAGACAAAAAACAGTTAAAATGGCCGTTCTGCTTTAGTATTGAAGAAAGTGGCTCTTGCCAGTAGTGCACTGCATCAATATTCAAGGTAAGGTCATTTCTAATTTATCTCCCAATAAAACGTTTCAGGACAACAAAATCCAGACATAACTGTTCCTACCGAACATATATTGTCAGCTATACTTTATATTCCAGCCTCAAGTCTGGATATATAACTTTCATCATAAAGGTTTTTGATTCTTTGAGAAGCAAACCATGTTTTTGGTAAGCAATGCACGGAGTTGCTGAAGATTCTTATTGCTAACAATATAGCCACAAGTATCGAGCACATTATTTTATTTAACATTTCAGCTTAGTCGTAAGCCACCATCAGGAATAAATAAAATAATACAGTACGAATACCTTCAAATTGCATCGTTATATTTTCTTTCTAACTGTTGCATTTTATTTATTCCTGATGATGGCTTACATGTAAGCTGAAACGTTGAACAACATAACGTATTCGATACTTGCGGCTATATTGTTTGCAATAAGAAACCATGTTTTACTTAAAGTCTATCCCTTGACAAATAAGACTCACGGTTTTCATGCGACACGAATGGTGTCAAAAGACACGCATCGTGGCATCGTATCTAAGATTATGTTGCAAGGAAAGCTATCGAAAAAGACGAAGAGTTACGAGAAGAAACATGCAGCGTATAGCACAAGAATGTACTTTTGGTAGAGCCAGGCGCAGTTTGAGACACTCTATCCCAAGTAATTGCTATTTCGTTACAATAAAATGTCACCGAAACTGAAACTTGGAAAACAGAATGCCTGCAAAGTAGTTTGCAAGAATCGAAGTTTTTAAAGTTGGAATGCAAAACATTTCTGGTGTAGCCATGTTATTTATCTCCAGCAGGCAGCGCATGCAGGTAATCTACATTCTCGTACCACGTATACGAATTGAGGTACTCAGAGATAGGTGTTTATCACATCAGCAATGGCTGTCAATCATATTTTTGTCTTCATTATACGGAGATGAGTTCTTTAGTTGATTTGTCGTGGAGTAAGATATGAAATATTGTCATTCCGGTTTCCATAAAGTCCATCTTCCACTTAAATTATATCAAATGGTAGGTTACTTTGTACCCTTGTACAGTATCAGAAGTAGAAAATACATTATCAAGCGGTGTGTTGATAGACTATGTCAAACAAATTTTCGCAGAAATAGCAGATGCCAAGGTTTCCAATTCAAGTTCATTTCTATGAGTAAATCGTTCTTGTGGTAGGTTGCAAGTTGCGTGGTTTCTCTTTGAGGAGGAAATGCACTAGATGGGGAACGATCCAACGCACCCCCCTCATCGTGGTACTGGATGCACGGGCAGCGTGTGGTTCTTGATGGTAGTGTTTTAAGAGCGTTTCTAGGTGAAACGCTATGCCATGCTGCAATAACTATAGTCATCTAATCAGAGCCGACCCATACTTATAAAAACACTGATCTTGAGGAAGACTGCCGCTGATATCCTGTTAGTGTTTGAGACGTTTTGGTGTCAAGTGCAAATTTGCTCTGTGCAAAAGTGAGCACCTACCGCTACAGCAGGAGATCAGCAATTAACAAAAAAAACGACATGCTGTTAAGAAGGACAGTTGAACGCAACCGCTGTGGAATATTACCGATATTAAGAGCATGCAGTGCTGGCACCTGCAGATAACAACGTTCTGAACGCCGTTTATTTACCGCAGCGTAGTTTAGTAACGGAATCGTCCGAAGAAAGAAAAGCTACTTTATTCATGAAGACGTTAGAATGAAAACAAACATACAGATTTGTGGAATGGGAAGATGCAGCCGTGTTCAAGTTGCAGTAATGATCACACCGCAACGAATACTATGATCACAGACATAACCGTATAACGATTTTGCTAATCGTCCCATAACTAAATTCACCTTAAGGTTAAAAACTTTTTCAGTAACGCTGAAGGCATTAGGATTTTAATTCCCAGAAAAGGTGCAAACCAGATCGGCCGAGGCCAGAAAGCAACAAACATACTGTTATCACTTCGTACGGATAGCCAGCAACGGCAACTGCGGCTCTCAACAGATGGATGTATTTTCAAACAAGGTCACTTGTTTCAGTTCGTCTCCAGCGCATCGTTTGATTCTCGAGCGAAGGATTACCGATCACCTCCACGTGCTCCATTATGTATTAGAGCTTTTTCTGGAACGATTGCCAAACGAGGACTCTTCCTCCACTAGCCGCCTCTAATGGAAATATGTTATCAGATAAACATCTTTCTGCTGATCAACTTTCCCGCGACCGATGCGCAGAGCGTAAGAGATTGTCGTTGCTAAGACCTTTGAAGAGTGGCGTTGCTAAGACGTTTGAAAAGCAAAGCCTTCTAGGAGTTGCTAAGTGTAGTGGGTAAATGCAATGTGGCTTATTTGCCTGAAAACTAAGTTCAATATTTTTATCCATAACCATACTAGTATATCAGAAGAGACGAAAAAGTTGTATCTAAAGAAGACTGGCCTTGATAAGACACATCCAGCTGAAAATGCCTAATTGGAAAAAGTCAGTTTGTTCCTAGGGACGGAAACATGGTGAAAATCTGAATGCTACGTGGTCTATCTCCCGTCGATGAAGTTTTGGTGCTTTTACACCTGCCTTTTTTCTATTAAACTAGTTCATCCGGGCTTTGTCTATTAAACGAGTTAGCTGCACCTTGAGGACGCCAACTTTACAGATGAAATACTCGTCGCCTGTCCATTAGAGTAAACAACCGTTAAGTTTAGATGCAAGAAAAAAAAAGCTATGGTAAAACCTTAGCAAAATCTGAGTACGGTGGCTGTACACCGCTAAGCTTAGTGTTTGTATGATACTTTCTAACTTGAAAAACGAGTAAGGAACTTGTTTTGCGCACAGCAGTAAAAATGCACAAAGGTGCCGCGTCATTTTGCTTTTCGAGTTTGGAGAAAAACAAGCAAAAAAACAAGACGGAAACTTGCGCTCGCACGAGTTTTTGTTGCTGTTCGCTAAGTCTCCTCTTAAGTCGTCAATAGATATGCGATGCCAATAAAAGGAAGCATCGACTTTTTAAAAAACTGACCTACTTGCTATCGTACTTTTCGTTGGTGGCTATTATGCGGTCTTTCTTTCACGTGAGAAAAAAAGGAAAGCATTCTACGTGCGGTTTGTAGAGTTGCGCAATCGGTAGAAATTTGCGGAAATTATGATAAAACCACCCTTAACTTTTAGAGATGTGATAAAAAAAAATTTGAAACACTGTTGGAATTTATGAAGACTTAGGTTACTTGCTTGGAAAAACTTGTTTCAACCTTTTGAATTTACCTACTGCCACTCGTCAAACGTTTTCGATAAACCAGCATGCAGCTTAGCGTTGTGGTAGGATTAGGTTATGATTTACACGAGGATGTTATGACGACACAATCACTTGTTACGCACAACAGATGTTTTTGTGAGCTTTATCTTCCGCAAAGTAATCGATCAGAAGACCGATCGATGATAGAAGAGATAGCGAAAGTGCTGCAAAGTCCTCCAATTTCTTTTAAACAGGAGAAACAAGAACAAGTACGACCCAGCACTCTGTTGTCTGTTGCTTGCTTGTCAAAACGGAACATCTGGCAGAGCGAAGTGAAGTATGCTGCGGAGTTCAACGCTTACTGCGCATATGTCGCTCTCTTTTCGGACAAATACCACCCATATATATGGGTGTTCTCTCCAGGAAGGCAGTTTCCTACTGTAACTTACAACTCAAAACCTTACTGAACTTTTATCTGGGTCGTGAGGCAAAAGTTTCCCTAACATACGTTTCGTTTACTCAACAACCCATGGCGCGCTCGCTCAAACCTCGTGCATATTTCAATTTTCACCAAAACGTAGTATATTTCTCTAAATCTGGATGGAAATAATAAAACTTTCGCTTTCACTTTTTGAGATGAATTAATCGCTTGTCACAAAGCATGGCACACCTCAATGACATACAGTAGGAATAACTTAAGGGTTTTCGGCAAATATGCAAGCATAGCACTTCAGCCAAAATGTTTTGATGCCAGCATCTGCTTTCCCATCGTAATATCTATGTACTTGACATCAAACGCGTTGTTTTGTTTCGAAAACTCAAACCTTCTTAGCTACACGTTATAAAGAAAATTTGTGGAAGCAGGGACGCCGAAGAGCGGAGAAATTACGAGGCCATTGCCCCCTGCCTTTTCTTAAAGGAGACAATGGGAGCAGAGTGCATTTTCATAACAGAATAATAGGTCATTTCACGGTTTATAAAGATCGACTTGAAACAAATTTATTGCAGCTTTTCTCGCACCCAGAAAATTCAAAATGATTTTCTACAATTTTTGTTATTATTTCTGAGGTCAACATTGTTGCTGAACAGAAACAAGCATAATTGGCAACGATTTTTTTTATTTTTATTAAGTTTTCATTGCCCTCAACTCTTTTGCTGCCTCCTGCTACCGGTTTTCCGACGTCCCTGTGTAGAAGTGAAACTGTTACATGTTTGTAGCAGTGTTCCTGCAGACAATGCAGGTAGGAGTACCTCAAAAGCTTATTATATTGGCAACAACAGACATGTCAACCCATCTGTCCAAAAAATGTAAGCTATTTGGTTCCGAAACCGGAATATTCTATCTTTCCTTTCTGCTGTGAATTTGAGATGGGTCTAGCTAGAATAAGATTTGTTAACTTAAATTTGTTCAAGATTATGAACAAGAAAAATTTGCAACTTCTGCTTAGATATTCAATTGACATGCACATAAAAAAGGAAATCAATCCAATCGCTGGCACGCTTAATCATTGACTTTATTAAAATCGCCTATTACTTTGGCATGTTCTCGACTGTGTTATTTTTTCAAAACCTAGTGTGACTAAATAGGTTGAAACAGACATGTAATACCTACGATAGCTGCAGTTTAATAGGAACTGCTCTCTTTTTTGAGAATGTCAAGTCAAACGCAAGTTGCAGCAAAACGAGCCTACAATCTGAAAAAAAACAGCAACACAGCAAAAACAAGCGATCTCTGCCCATGTTTTCAGTCCGTTGCCAAAATAAAGAAAGCTGGAACAATGTTCTTGTGCGAAAGGCCTGTTTGTTGTAGAGTTTGTTGAATTCGGGTTACAGGATTTTTACTGAGCGCTTACGATAAAGATGGTGTAAGAAAGTGGCCTAAACGACTTCACTCAAAGAAGCCTGAGTTTTGTCTTTATCGTCCTGAATCTTTCAAAAGCTGATGAAGACGTGCGATTGGTGTTGTACCACACCTGGTGTTTTGTTCTGAATGGCTGGTCGGACATCAACATGAGGAGAACACGGGACTTCGCTACTCACAGTAGCGTTAAACCAAGTACACGAAGAACGCTAACACGTTTTGGACCATCCCTGCTGTCGTTCACACCACGCCGCAACCAGCAACTCTGCCATTTTTCATGATTCACTGAGAAACGCGCGGTAACCGGCATCATCAAAACAAACCACCAGGCGAAAAGACAAACTAAAATTTCTGAATTGAATCTAATTTGTAAGTCGTCAACCTGGGCTGTATCATCGCGCAGAAGTCGAACTATTGATCGTAAGCCAGTTATTGCGCTGTTGACAGTTTGCTAAAGTAAACAGCCAGCATCTGGTTAACGAGTCACGCACAACGCGAAACAGCCGCCAACAGTTCAACTACACGAATCACACTTTTTATCTTGGTTGATATTGATTTTCATGTGAAAGGCACAAAGTGCACCACATCAAATAGCCAGATGGCTGTTGAATGTCGCCTGGGAAACGGGCTGGATCGTCAAAGTCAGTTTTCGATTTCGGCAGAAACAAATCCAAGTATCCCGAAATAAAATTCGATTGATAGCCTCTTTCTGCTTACGACCTTAACTTGTAGTGCGCTAACCTCGTTTATACGCGGCAGTGAACAAATCAATGATCTGCAAAAATCTTCTATGGCGTCGGGCACCCGGATAGCACTGTGACCCGTTCGAAAGGGTGGCGTTGCACAAGATGTGTCTTTTTCAAGGCGGCAGAGCGGGCTGGCTATATTTTGATTCAAACGCTGGTAGGTGTTGGCACGTACGGCATTTTGCCTGTCATTTACCGTGTGATGCACCTGTGGACGGGATCTGAGCAGTGAGTTCGATGAGTTGGTGGCGCGCTTCCTTTTCATAGTAATGTTGTCAGCAGTTAAAAGTGTAATTTTACACGACACAGCCGGACGACGCGCTCAATTTCGCTGAAGAGAATTTGTGACTTCCTTTGGCATCTGTAAACACCAAGACGCCAACTAAGCACAAAAATGTGCAAGTAAACGGCGAAACATACACAGCAAGAGACGGTATTAGTTACTTGTATTCGGTCACCCGCTCATTTTCTTCGCAAATAGTCTTTTTTGTTAAGACACAGTCGTCCATTGTGAGATTGCTGAAATACAAACAAAAGCAATGCGATACGAACTTTGCTGTATGAGCAGGTAAAACAAAGGTTTTCAAGCTGAACAAATTGTTGCTCATGAGCGTTCGTTCACGCAAGTGTTGCAGATAGATGACCATGCCAAAGGTCTAATTAGCTGAGATTTTCCAATTAACTGTCTTTACAACAAAAAAACGAAACGAAAATTTCAATTACATATCGAGTCACTTGCCGTTCACCGAGATTAAAATTCTCGATCTCGCTAATACTTTAATCTTGCCTTTTGAGGCTTGCTGCTGATAAAATCGTAAGCAAGAGTGAATCTCAACGTAGTGTGGGAAAACAGGAAAAATTCTAATCAAAGAATATTGCAGTAAGAAGCTCAGTACGTCAACTGAATTTAACAATTAATTTGAAAGAGCGCAAATCACCAGACAGGAGCCATTCGGTGCTTCCAGTTGAATGCAACCACCAAAATACGATTGGTTGCAATCTACGATTTTTATTCGTGGCTTTCAAAGGTTTACGTTTTTGGCAAAAATTGAATTAAGTCAGGCAAACGTATCCGCTACGCTTAGATCATAGTGACGGTTAAGATCGTTGATTCAATTAAAGCAAGCGAATCTGTTGCTTGTTCCCCACTTGTCTTTACACTAATACATTAATGCGCGAAATCGCGAATGGCTCGCCTACATAAAATTGGATTTTGTCCAACAAGAAGTCGATCACTGACACTCGAAAACCAGAATGCATCCAACAATGTGGACAAATTTTATGCTCTTGAGACTCAGCAACAAGTCAAGATCACGTGATCAGGTGAAAAGAACAGCAGAGTGCCTTCTGTCCGCCTTGCTTGTGTGCTTGTGAGGTCGCTATCAGGAATATCCTGAACATCGCTTTCAATGCGAGGACATTGTTTGGTTTGTGAACCTTGATTGAACCTAACTCATGGTGCTGTGTGCAAAAAAGTGCCTGCTAATCAATGTGAGCTGACATCCGATTAGGAGATTGCAACTCGCGCGTGTGAAGCAAAGCACTGTATAATACGTCATTGTACGTTTATATTCGATGTTAAACAAAATAAAAATACAAGTGCATTTGATACTAGGAAACCTGTTGTTGGCCTAAGACACGCTCACATTTTTTCAGAGGTCAACTTGTTTCGGATTGCTGCTCAAATGCACAGTACTCTTTGTGCAAATTTAGGATATCGTTGCAAAGCATGTTAATTTCTTTTACAAGGCAAACGAGGATAACGAATTTATCGTAGACGTAAAACTACTAGCCCGTTATAGTTGTTTTGATATGGGAAGTACATTAAACCAGCAATTCTTACTGGCTTTCAAACGACATTGGGAGAAATTGCTCTCAAACGCCGCGGTCCCTTGAGGAAGCTATTAGAAACGCTTGTCGGTCTTTGCTCAAAAGTGGCCATTACTCGCCTGCTGCGGTGCAAGCGTCTCGCAAGCAGTTCAGATTCAGTATCCGTAACTGCAGCAAACATTGCGTTCAACAAAAAAAACAACTTCACTTCACAAAAGTTACTGGAAACATCTGAATGGATCCAACCCATGATGATGTTTTATGAAGAAACCTAAGATAAAAGAAATAAAACCCCACCGATACCTTGCTGTTAAGTTTGGATACATCTGAGAAGGGCGTAACACTTCGATTCTAAACCGCCACTGGTAAACGCCTGCATGACAAAAGCGAATAAAGCAATTTTTGATTTGTATGTAAGCGCTTGGCTAAGTTTTCGATGATACCATGGCATCCAGCTGGCAATCTTTTTTCATGCAGCTTACTTTCAGGTTGAGTTTCAGCACGCTAGATAACTTGCATTTTTTAGACTGAGTATGTCGCAAAGATTTTTGTATCTCAAGTGTTTGTTTCGAACTACAGCTACATAATGATTGCTGTATTTAAAAAGTAACGCCATGAACTCCGCAGCTGAAGAAATATTTGTAGTGAAGGAATAAAAAAGCAGCCAACCAAATATTTGCGATTTGCTGACACCGCAATAACTATATGTGCTCACAAAGCACTGGAACATCTCAGTGGGTTTTCCGCTCTTCTGTCTTTCGTATAGGTTGGCAGAACATTTCAGTTCTGGAGCAGAACTAACTAAACACTTGAAATTATGTTGGTCTCCTTAGATGACGAACTACAAGATAGAAGACAATTTTGCAAAAGTAGAAAGACTAAAGTGCAACAACAGGAAGGTAATTACGCGCTGAGAACTCGTTTATCACGCTCATCATGATACGGAACAACGGATGGATCTTTATCAATATTTGATGAGGAGGTCACGCACTTATCACTGGGCTCCTATTAATTCCCAAGTGCTGCGCCGGTGCATCGTTGCGAATCAAAAGTCTAAAAACGGGAACTTAGTGCGGCCTTGGATGGTTCGTAGCACGTGCTGGCAAAGAGGCAGACAAGCACGCAGGAAAAAAGTCTTACTTAAAAGAGAAAAAAGGGCATCATAAGGAAATCGATAGGACATTAACTTTCTTGCTTCTGCCCTTTTGCCAAACTCACGTTCTTACAAGTCGCAAAGAAGATGGGAGCTTTCTGCGGCGCGTCATTACCGAAGGTGCTCCCCTGCGAGCTGGACTGAGCGCGAGCTTTGAAAGCAGCTTAAAAACCACATTCATCGTAAAATCGCCAACCTGATACCGCGTGCCGAGTGTTGTTAAAAAATACGCGAAACTGACTGAAACGCGATAAAAGTTCATGAATATTTGATTGCACCATAACGAATGACGACCCATTGAAACTTCCTTCAAAACTTGTCCTCGCTTTTACATTGTTCCATATTCGCTATTAATACGATCACAGTCAGCATCGACGTACCTCATAGTCATACATATTTTATATTCTTTGCCACGACTCGGTTGAGCGAAATCTTGTCAGTTAAACTTTTGCGCGCAAAAAGTTATCCAGTTACAAGTCACCCCGTGTAACTGTGCACCGCATGAGGAGCGCGCGACTGTCTCTCGCTCTTAGATGCAAAACTCTTGCGCGTCAAAGATGTCCGTCATTTTCGTCCCGGTGAGAGTTCGTGACATCAAGCAGAAGCGAACAAATATCGACGCAAGCAATTCTTGAGGCAAACGAGCCATTTGAAAACGTCTTTTATAGCAATTTGTAAGTTCTTTAGCTTTCACGTTCCGGCTGCACATGTCACATGACATGACTTTGGCCACAGAAAGTTTATACACTACTTGTTAAGGCAGTCTTTCATAAAATGTATGGTAGCGCTGCGACTGCGGCACAAGTAAGGTCCAAACCGATTAGGGGGTCCAAACCGATTAGGAGGTCCAAAACGATCGTAAGGTCCAAAACGATTGCATCAATAAGTTTTCCATGTTGCTTGCAACGTTTGAAGCCAAATTTTTTTTTTTCAAAAGAGCCCGTTAAATGTTTGCATTCAACTCTACAATTAAATGTCTATTTCATTAGTGTATTTTCAAAAAATATAATTTTTGAACCACGCGCATTCGTTTTTAATGCAAACAGTTTCTTCACAACCAGAAAGCGTAAACGTCATTCTTAAGCAAAAGCGAGTCATAAGGTTGTTTACTTTAGGATTTCGAAGTGCTTTGGTTGTTTATCTTACGGATTTTTGTTCAAAAGGCCAATAGCGTTATCTCATTTTTGTATGAAATATGATTATGATTAAACTTCAAATTTTATTTATTCGAACAAAATATCAAGTCTATAGCCAGCCAAGAGCAAATCAGATGCAACATTGGTTAAAATCTTGGCATAGCACAAGCTATTCCACATCCAAGCATGCAGTACAGCGGTGAGGCAGTCCAGCTAACTTTGTTGTCGGGAACTACAGGTGAGATTTTGCTAGTCTGTAAGTTCGCTTAAAGAAATCACACGAGAAACTTTTCCTTTCATGTTTTTCATACTCCCAGCTTTTCACGCCGCCAACCAAAATTTGAACCACAAAACCCGAGGCTGCTGCAAAGCTTTTCTTACCGTGTTGCCAGAACAGATCGAACTGCAACGCCTGTGGTTTTTAAAACGTTTTTTTCAAACGAGGAAGAGGTGGTTGTATGCGCCGAGCCAAAATTAGGCTGATGGAGAAAAGCTGACAACGGTATGAAATTAAAGTGCTTCGAAATCGCATATAAACAAAAATTTTTCCCATTCACGAAAACTTAAATGATTAACAGGGTGAAACTTTTCATCTTCTCTTTTCATTTGACCCTCTGCTTTCATTCGACTATTTTAATTTGACATTTGCTGACCGTAAAAACTGTTATTTTTCAAAACGTCTGATATAATACGTCACTTAAATGACTGGTTGCTGGGCTATTGTTTCGCAAAACTCATTAAATTAACAGCATTTCTTCCGTGTTTTCAACTTCACCATCATCAGCATTCGTCCGTGACATTTCTTATCCTCCACACTAACTGCTGAAATTTACCCGGCGACTCTGGGGCATACAAATAACTTATGACAATATGTTAGGGATGCATCCCACCAAACCTATGCAGCTGCCACTTCTTGGTATGGTTACAGCGAAAGTTTGGGAAAAAATTACAAATATTTTAAAGCCTAAAGTCAATGTTTTAAAGTAACGAAAGCCTGTATACCAGAGTCTTACGAAGACGCTGCTTTGACGTCTGAAGCAGACCAATGCGCTACTGATCAGTTAAAAGGATGTAGGCTTGTCTTACTGCTGTTGGTTGTAACATTATCGGTTTCCACTGCGCAGCAATTATTTGCGTTGAAATTAAGCAATTGGTTTTATCAGGGATGTAGTGCACTAGTGCTAACAACAAGGTGTGGGAACGCATCCAAAAAATAGCCATTTTCAAAGAGCTTAAAACATTTTTTTAAGCAAAACTTGAAACAGGTCAGGGAAAGCCGTTCCCACGCGTTCCCGCCCCACTACACCCCTGGGTTTTATTGAGGAATAGTTGCTTGCCAACGTTTTTCTACCAAAACATTTTTAAAATGTGGTTCAGACCAAACACAAACCACTACAAATAGTATTTTCAACAAAAACATTGCGCGGAATAAGCATTATCCAAATTTCGTGAGCAGTCACTGAACCTGTTGATCCTCTCTTAACATGTACTGTAAAGAATATTACTGAGAAGAAAAAGATTTCATCCAAAAGCACTTGCTAAGAGATGAAAGCGCTGGTGCTGAATATTTTCCTGCCAGATAGAAAGAAGCGCAAAAATTGTCCTTTACAATCACGTCAGTAATAGCAGCCAACTTGAACCAATGTAGTGCGGACAGTTGGCGTCAATATTGTGAATACGGTTGACTGAAGCTTCTAAAGGTTTTTAAATTGCGAAATGTCAGGACGTACTGTGCTAACTGTGACCAGGAACTTTTCCTTTTCGACAAACTAAACATGGCGCCTGTCTCGAACTTTATGAGCTATTAAAAGTCGCGTTTCCTGTCAAACTTTACGTAAAATGGAGGCTAGCTTCCAAAATCATAAATAAAAGCCTTCGAAGTTTGTACAGATTTGAAGGTTACTCCTAGTTGGTTGTTTTGTAGTCACGACTGCAAATAAGGAAATTGATTTTATTTCCTGGATCGACATCTAGGGTCTACGTTTACAACTAAGTGACATCGAATTTCCTTGGAAGTCTAGAAGCTTCGCGGTCGCAGTAAATTGTTTCGCAAAAGATCACAAGAATGACACGGCAGCAGTAACTTCAATGGCGTAAAGCAGTGACGGTTTTGAAGGAAAGAAAAAGGCACAAACGCACTGACGCGAATATTGCTGGAAACGAGAAAATCAAAACTCAGAATGATAAGAGGCTGTTTTTGCTGATTTGAAATTTAAATTTTAAAGCAACGATTTCGACTGCTTCTGATCATTATTGCCGCAAATCCAATTGCGAGACCATCTATGCAAAAACTTTATCCAGATCTGCTTTAATCCACAATTCCTAAATGCCGAGAGGTTAAGATCGGCCACGAGACGGATGTTGGTCACAGGAATGGCGGATGGTCGATCACCACTGAATGATTGATTTAAGTTTTAACGAAAGTTTCGTATGATGAGCGAACTATAGCGTAACGAATAGTTATGTGGCCTTCATTAATTTTTAATGCCGAAACGCCCGCGACAAAGTTGCAACTGAACTCGTTTAACATCCCTAACAACTGCAAACCACCAGCATTACCAACAGCTGCTGAACAGAGTATCTTGTCTAAAATAAAACGGAAGGTCAGACTTTTAATCTGAGCGCATCGTTTTGTCACACGAGACTGTCGTGCAAGAAAAAAAAAAAAAATTTCAGTGTGAAAATAAGTCGACGGCAATCCTGCAAGCCCACTTCCAAATTTAATTTTCATATCTAATCTTAGAAACAACGCGCAGCCTCGTACCACCCACAGATAATAACACTGCTTCATAAAGTTCATTCTCACTTACCCGTTTTCATGAGTATACTATGGCGGTCGAGCGATTTCCTTGCAAAGGGTGTTTACTTGTCATAGATCAAAGGTTGCGAATTTCATTACAAGCTGCCCCTGACCCGGATCAACCCGCAGCAATATTGTGCTGCCGCACTGATAACTTACAAGCACATATTCTCTGATTCATACGAACTCGCGGTTACTGCTTTGCATATGTTAGTACCGCTCTGATCTGAATGTCAGTTGCAACTGCGACAGCAAAGCATAGCTCCAGCTTATCTCAACAAGAATCGTACCCGCGTTTCAGGTTGGAATGAAGCAAAGCGCGTATCCGCATCTACAGTTTGCTTAAACAATCTTGTTCAAAGTTTGAAAGTTGAAAAATATTGTAAATGTTCATTCTCGGCATCTGAACGTTTAGAACTCACTCGTATGTCTGACGTTGATTTCATATATAATTATAGCGAAACACTAGAACATCCGTACTTATCAACCGACAGCAAGGGAAGTGGGGCATGCCTTAAACAATAGCTGTTTCCTGGTAATATACGAAGTACTTCGGAGATAGGAGACGCAAAGCTGTTAAACATCAACTGGTGGAGGTAATCCAAACGGCTTCAATAGTTCACCACAACATAATGTGGAACTGGTGCTATAACACCTATCATTACAATCGTTGAGTTGCTTCCATCGGCACAACGTATGCAGACCGAATTAAAGCTTCTGGCTATAGTGTAAAGGTTCTCCTTCGCCTACCTTGGGCTGAAAGAGCAAAGATACCATAAACTCATTTAATCATTGCTCTTGTACTTTTTACCGCAGCGCATTAATGCATCTTACATTTTCACGCACGCTGCCAATATACGAAGAAGTTGTTTAACCAGATGTTCTCAACAGAAAAACCTAAAAATTTCTAGCTGCCTTTTCTATTTGCCTGCACTTCTCGCTTAATTGTAAAATATTTTGGTACAAAGTTTCATATTCAATCCATCGCGTGCAAGACCATTTGGTTCCTTTAACACTGATTTAAATAACACTTTGCCAAGGCAAGCAAAAGAAGAATGTTAAGACATTGCCCATTTTAAACAGACATGTTGAAGGCATTCTGTAATCTTCCGGTGTCGTATTCACGCTGCAGGCTTTTGTGCAGTTTTTTGAAGGCCATTTTCGTGAGTCTTTATTGACAGATTCTTGCAGTCAGCAGAAGCATTCAACAGAAACTGCGCTGAAATGTCCATCATTTACGACGTTTCTGATAGGAAACTAAAACAAATAAATTGTTATCAAATCATAAAAAAAAATTATTGTACGGCAAGCTAAGAATCGCTTTAAGCTTACGAGTTGTTTCAAATCTGCATGCTGAGAAGGTCATTGGACTTGGAGGAGCAAAGTATATGTTCGCCAAAAATGTTGCAAAGTTCTTGAGTTAAGGTAGAGATGATAAAACACGCCTGATGTTGTTGTGCTGCAAACGTCTTCCCTGCCCTTTCACATGCTTGCGGTGATTTGAGTCACCGACTCGAGAGAGATATCGCTCGTTCTCTTTGCGATAAAATTTAGCCCGTGTGTTTCCAAAAGCAACACCAGTGCATTCTGAATTTAAATCATACGCAAATTACGATTGTTTATAGATTTCCGAGGTAGTGCAGCAGATTTGCTGATGATGTACCCTTCACAGATGACGTACTGAATGAGAAACGTCCTTTCGTATTTCACCATGTCTACCTCCCACTGCCAGAGCATAGAATCTGGACCCAGAACACTGGAATTTTGAGAAAATGCTATTCATGTTAAGAACAGGATAGCAGCATTAAAACAAAAAATATTATTTCAAAATCGGTTTCGCCTTATCCTTTCAATGAGCGAAAATATAATTAGTATATAAACATATAATGAGTGGATCATCGGAACCCATTGAACTGACTGCTGGCAAGGTCAAATTCTTTCCACCAGAAAATTATTACAATCTTAAATACATCTCTAATAATGTTGGGACATTTAGTTCTTTGAAAAAATTTTTTCAAATGCTACATTTTTAACAAGATTACTAAAGATAATTATTTAGCCTTACAGTTTGACGGACTTGTTTATTTGAAGACTACATTCAGCTGTTTTTTGAATTTTTTTACATATGGTAAAACGCATAACAAAAATTTCGTTGCTAATGTCAGGAGCGAGGCTTGTTATCACACCATTCGAAAAACAAACACAGTCTATTTCTCAGTTGGTTTCTTGACCAATTCAGTTTCAGCAAATCGAACGATTTATGGTTTTCATGGCAGTTTCTACGACCTTAGGGGTTTTTTGATTCGGTAACTTGGTGGGCTACTTGGTACAATGAGAGAACCGTCAGGTTTTTTTAGGACCTGTGCAACTTTTATAGGACCTGTGCAATTGTGTTCCAGTCAGTAGCAGATTAAGGCTCACTGGTGCCCTAAGCACTGACCAGCCTTGGTGCCCCTTTCTTTCCACACACCGACCCAGTATACTTTAATTGTTGACCAGTCTGTCTAGATCAGGGGCCTCGGACCCGCGAGGGCGTTTTATGCGGCCCGCGATGCTTTTCGGGAATTTTCAAACAACTAACGTTGAACGTTATTTAGTTTATTTACTGGTGTTCAAAAGTGCTTGGACGGCGAATGAACAAGTTATTTTTAAACGAACGTAGAGACGGCTAGAAATGATTAGCCTCTAATTCACGATACCTTTCGCAAGAAATAAGATGTAAAAGCTGTTTCTAGTAAGGTTCACGTACAGCCATTGTTGCGTCAGCGTCATATTGCGGCCCTCGGATTATTTTATAAGTCCTCATTTTCCGTCGGAGCAACTTGAGTTTCAAACCCCTGGTCTAGATATACAACCTAGGTTGTAGCAAAACAAATAACAAAACACACTGTATATTAACTTGACGTAACATGGCAATTGCTTTCATCAGTTTGTCTGTTTAAAATCTTACATATGCTTAAGAAAGTGGATGAAATTAAACACCAAATCAACTCACAAAAACACAAGTTTAGAGCTGAATTTCTTAAATAATGCTTAAAATGTTTTTTTTGATATTTCAAGAAATTAAATTTCCAGGCCAGGTAAAATCTAACGCGTTTCGCTCTAGAGTCTAGAGTCTAGACTGACAAATCTGCCTAGTTACTGCTGTACAAATTTTCATCGCCACAGACATGCAGATATAACTTTGCAGGAAGCGTGTGATAGCATCAATGACTTTATTGCCGGACAGAGGTCAGAGTGTACCATGCATCAGCCGTGGATCCTGTTTTTCGCCTGGGAAGACAACTACTCAAGGGTACGGTATGATAAATTAACAAAACACTGCGAACAATTTTCACTAGTTATACCAATTTTTTACGGATTTTTTTTTTCAGTTTTCACACTTTACTCAATTTTTTGGACTCCCTACCGGGGTCCTGTTTCCCTGAACACGTGCTTACTCTGCTTAATAGTTAATCCACCACTGGTTCCAGTGAAGCTAGCTCTGTTATTCTCTTCTGTTGCGGTACTTTCTCGACTATCGTGCGACCTCCAGGGCAACGTTCCTTTAGTTTTTTAGGGTTGAAACTATAAGATAGGCTAAATCTACAGTCCTCTAAATCCAAGAAACATGTGTGTCAATTCATAACTACACCATGCAATCACCAAAAAGTAAATTTCATCCAAACAAACCGCAGATCTTCAGTCACCTGTCAATAATCCAAAAAGACAAATGCTGTATTGCCAAAGCCAAGGAAGAAATGTACTGTAAGATATTTTGTTTTCAAGTTGTTACCAAAGACTCCATTAGGGGTGAATCCCAGGCTAATAAAGCAGCCGTAAAATAACATGCTTTACAGTGAGAGGAAATGCAGCATTTCTCATGCATTGAGATACATATTCCCACCTATCTCAAGGGTGCCTTCCAAGAAACAGAGCTCAAATTTGTAGTTATTCTTACAATTCAGTTATTTTTTCAAATGTAGTAGACTTAAACTTGAGTCAATGGGTGATTTTTCCAGAAATTTTAGCTGCATGGCATGTATTAAATTTTATGTTCTTTACAGAATACTCTCCAATGATGTTCACAGCGTTGAAACCACAGTGGAATACGTCAAGGGGAATTGTCATATATTCTTTTTTCTCCTAGCACTGACCTTTCGGCCAAATGAAGTGTCCCTCAAACCTTTAAAGATAATATTTTTCACGGCCTCATAATATCTAAACTTCTTAACCTAATCAAAAATTAAGCCTTGGAGAATGCCTCCGACAATTCGTTCGCACTATTTTCATTTTTTGGCAAAGTAGGCCTTGACGTAAAATTTCTTTTCCTGGGTTGACCATGACACTTTGTACAAGTCTATTTTTACAGTCTTTTATATACAGAGTCTACTTGTACTGCAGATCATAAAACAACCAACAAAAAGATAGGCAATGTGTTCCAGAATTCTGCAAACTCTAGGCGTATGAAATAAAACAGGCCTCATGTTTAGTGGACAAGCTTTCTTCATGAAAGTTTGGTTAGAATAATCAAACAAATGTGGATTTTATAAACGAATCTGGATTTCCAGACTCGCTATTCTCTATGCGAACTTTCTTGGCTATCTGTTCCTGTGGCCTTTCAGATCCCTTTTACCCTACGCAAACAACTTCCTCTTTAAACTTTT
>JGI24158J21664_10000155_pt1 | contig 48995 bp, 24 predicted proteins | sample Ectturendosymbi3_FD_21664 | JGI IMG/M metagenome (IMG submission 21664) | reverse complement strand
AATTTTAGGCATGCCTGACACCTTCGCTATATTTGGTCTACTTACTTTTCATCAAAAATCGTATCATATTAGAGTAAAGCAACTTTGCAATTGCTCAAATTGCTCTGTGAGACTTATATTTTCAGTTTAGTTGTTGTGATAAACTGCAGTTGAAGGAAAAGGTATTTTTTATTTTTCAAAACCGGGTGTGGCAGACCCGACGATAGTATTAACGTGACAAAAAGAAACGATAGTATTTAAGGGCTAGGTGGCTAAATATAGCCTATGGTCATTGAGCCCATCCTGGTCAAAGATCCCACGTCTCCCCCACATTTGACTATCTTAACTGGTTACATTTAACGTTGGGAACAGAAGGGGAAAACATTTTTATAGAATCTCGTTAAAACTTAGAATGATCGTTATCTAGATCAAACATTTTATCTATAGTTCTAGTTCATAGAGCTGCAGCAAACTAACTTGGAGACATTAAAACGAAATTTACCTTTAGTTCTAAACATCTGAAGGTTCTATTAAAAAGTCAGTGAACCTTTGTTATTGTACTCAGCTTTGTCTTGAGAAATTTTAGGGAAACCTGCTCATCTATCAAAATGCTGAAAGGGCACATGGTTACAGAAAGGTTGTGAACTCCTGACATAAAGGAATTGAACCAAACAGCAGCAAGCTTATGACTTATGGATTAGATCAAAACCAGTACATCCAAACTTCCAGTTCACGTTGAACAACGAAAAACAGTTGTATCTAAAACAGCGACATCAACGCAACAAAATTTTCATGCATCCTACTTCATATCCCAGCAATTTTGTGAATGACATTCGTACAAGTTATGCTTAAGTACTTTGATAGCCTTTCGACGAGAGATGCAGACGCTGGGGGGGCGGCATCAGTCATCGTACTCACAGATAAAATGACTCTTGGGGCCATGGGTAGAACATGGAGGGAATGCAAACCGGTGTTATTCAGTGTAACTGCTTTCGGCCTTTTTATTTTGTTATCTTTGTGTTTTGGGAGTTCCATCAGCACAAATTAGTTATGAAAACTGAGCTGTGTTGGGGCTACAAGCGTATATCAACCCTTCTGGATGACGGGTTTCCGCAAGTTTGATTAAATTCGTTAACTGAAAATATAATTGCATCAACCACTTCGTGCAACTGGCAACAAACTTTAATTAGAAAAAATCAGCATGGACAAGGTACAGACACAATTGACGGCAAATATTGCTGACAGTCAAGACCAAAGCAAGAAGCGTGAAAAGTAATGACAGAACGTGCGTTGATGCATTCACATGAGCGTGCAGCAGGAACCTCCGAATGGCTCTTTAATATCGAAATAATTGCAAAAAACACATGCATGATGCTTGTTATAGTTTAGTAGCAACTTCAAACACCCATTTCCAAACTGCTGCAATAAATATTTAATGAAATCTTCATCTACCTCATGGATCTGTTTTCGAGCTGGATTTTTTGTAAGCACAGCTATCCCACCGATATATTTCTCCTTATGCTCATGGTGCTCACAACAGGCATTACTTATCACCTTGTTTCCAGTTCGCACATTAATAACTATATCATCATGCGAGGCTCCAGGCAACTCATTGCCACGAACATTGATATTCAAACGCAGTGGAGCATCTTCCAGTACGTCTTCGCTGTAGCGAAGAACGAAAGCAATGACAACAAGTTCTTCAATTTCTTCCATTGGTAAGTAGTGGTAGTGGGACGATGCGACCAATGCACTCGGAAAGTGAGCCCAGTACAAGCGTCCATACATTTCATCGATGGTTGACCGGGCAACTCCCCAAGGGGTTGATACCTTCGTGCAGCTGCTTTCATTGATAAAAACTTTGGTGATGCGACCAAATGTTTTACGACTGCCTTCGGGCATGAAGAAGCTACGATTTCGGGAGACTTGCTCCAACTTCCAAAAATAGCCTGTTTCTTCAGACTCAGCTGCATGCTCAAACAATATGATCACGCCAGGCGAAGTGTTACACGAAAACATACCAGAAAAGCTATGAGTCTCCTTTGCAGAATCCATAACTAATTCTTGTGCCATCTGAAATAACGAAATAAAAAATAACGCTTATTCCTAGTTAAAAAACGAGCTTCCTTCGGTTTCCTTTTCAAATTGTTTAATATGTCCAAAACGATAAATTCATACGCTTTTGCCTGTCATGCAATCTCACTAAACTCACCCAATCTACCACGGGTTTTCTAAAACGTTTTATTGGTTCTGCTTTTCGTGTAAATAGGTTAAAAATATAGTGCTACTTTCTAACACAGAAATCAGATATTGCTCGTAAGTAGTTTTATTTGAAAGAGGCAAAGGAAATCTGCAACATGCCTCAAACATAAGATATCTGCAATACCCTAAAGCATGCGCGCTTTTCCATAATATCGTTGAATTTATAGTATAATGCTTGACGCCTAATCTCGAACCAGGACACTTTCGACCTCGACACGTTTCACCTACACGTCTAGTAAACATCTGTCCTCGTTGGAACAGCAATGGCTTTACTTCAACGACAAGGTTCTTTCAGAGTAAAAAATCAGCAACAGGAACGTGTCATCAACATACCTACCTTTCACCTTGAGGCCAGTACGATTCCAATTGCGTTCCGACCAATTCGATCTCAAGACTTAATAAATCAGTAGAAACAACATACCAATCTTTGGTCTGGTGGCAAGTGCGTCCGCAACTCTCGACTCTCTTATGTCGAGAGTTCGACTCTCGGCCGAGACTCACCAAGACCTTGTGAATTGGTATTGTAGCCTTCTTACCAGGCGCATGGTGTACGGAAGAGCTGCAGGGAACACACCCAGAACCGACTTCAACGAAACCATTGAACAAACTCGGTCGTGGAGCTACAAACCGCTGTAGTTATAAAGCGCCAGCAACAAACCACCATATCGAAGAAAAAAAATGAAACAGCACGAGCAACGAAACGTTCTTCCAAAATCGACATATCCACCACAAATTACACAGAACACCTGCATTTTGAATTCGACAGATTTATTCGTCGCTCAGCTGTTTGCGAAAAGGTTACCTTTGTATCTGCGAGTTAACTGCTCATCGGATGTTTCAAACTTTGAATTCATGGGAAGTACAGTATCTGTGTTAACGAAACACGTTTGCTGGGATTAGTTATAAACAGCGCTTGCACTAATCTCACCACGTAGAATTGGATGAATAAACAATCGCATATGAATGTTATTTTCAAATGCTTTGATATCACAAATTACATTATTATCACTTCAAAATCTGCGCAGGAAAACACCGACGGGCCTACAAGTTAATGTTCTTTTGACAAAGTCTAAAACAGGAATGTCAGAATAACTATCGAATTTCCTCTCTGGGATACCAGCGGTATGCAGTACTTTGATTGTATAGTAAATAATCGTAATAATTGCTTGTGTGTTTTTGAACTGTCACGCATTTGTCGCGCGCTCGGCTAACCAAAAGTGAAACTTGTTCGCTCAGTTCAGCGCCGCTGGTAGTGTTCTTTGTTTTGTTTATACTGTGTTTCAGAAACCGTTTGTGGTTATAATTCGCAGATGAAGTTTGCTGTTTAATTTGTGACAAGTGTTTGGGCTGATCATCTTCCGTTTCATATGCCTTTTGATAATGGCACTGCTTTAAAGTTATGCAAAAGGAAATAACACGTAAACATACCTGGAAACGTAGTTCCAGTACTCAAATAAATATGATTTCACGACCATGCAATGTTGACGAAGGATGCAGGTCGCCAATCCAGATGATCCAATTGTTTAGTTTTTGTCACACCTTCATTTTGCGAGTTTAAATCCATAAGCATGTTTCGGGATCACGTTGTATTCCTCCTTAATTTAGGGCGAAGAGACTGTTTCCTTCCTTTTAAGCTAACAAAACACATATTTTGAACACAAACTGTTGAGAACAATAAACTGCATTGAGACGGCATTGAGAAATAAACTGCATTGAGAATAAACTGCAAAGAAAAAAAATGTGGAGGGTCTACTCCGTCACATCATTTGCAGAAGATCGCGGTTAGCATTCAGGGTTTAGATTAATATTAGTTTTTCGCATTCAGTTCATCCAAACATCTATCTAGCTTGTGAAGCATATTTGTAGCCTGACATGTACTTTAGTAATAATAATGCACTCAACAATTTCCAACGCCTTCCAGTAAACGTTTATAACAAAACTTATTCATGCTGCATTGGAAAAAAGCATAATAGCCTCCAAAGTACATTCTTCACGGTGAATCGTCTGTCGCGCGTGAATGTCGCAGGGGAAAACCGCTGTTTCACAGGAAGCTTGGTTCGCCGGATTGATGTCGCTTCTGAGTCCAACGATGCATTCAGTCGGACACAAGCAGTTGCTGGCAGTTGCGTGTGTAGCTTTGCTAATGAAGTTCATGAGACTGTTAGATGAAGTGGGCCTGAAGTATAATTCTAGTCGATGTCTGCTATTTCATTATTGCTTCTTAATGTTGGGATGACAAATGAGTGGCAAAATGTTTTTCTATAAAAAGCAAAATGCTATTTCAACAACGATTCATTGTCACAAAAAATCATAGATAGAAAGCAACCAGAAATGGAAAACGAGCAAGTCATGCAATAGCATTGGCAGGCATATAACAGTAAGATAAAATGAAGATCGAAATATTGTTTGAGTTCATGGTCGATGCAGTTTATTGTGTTAGATTTGAAAGGTTAAGTGAGAGAATGCAGATTGGATTGATTGGTGTAGATTTCCCTGATAAAAATTTCATAGAATTTATGTATAACTTGGACATCTGTTTGCAAAAAATGTTTATTCGTTTCTTTTCATGTCAATAACACCACTGAAGCCTGCATTATACTATCACCTCCTTCTAACAAGGGTCGGCACCACAAAACGTTTCAGGGACAAAGTTCAAGCAGTGAGGGCTAAATACGCCTTTAATACCCGATGACACCGGGTTTTAACTACGCGTTTAGATTGTGTCATGTGCCAAAGTGCAGAATCAGCAGTCTTGAACCCTCGCAAAACAATCATCGATTCGTTCCTGGCGAAATGAATGTAACCAGGTTAGCACAAGCGTTGAACTACTGTCGAGCGAACAAAACCCCATTTTTCTATTGCATTAAGAAATATTTCTGTCTGGCTAAAATTAAAATTCTTATCACATTTGCACAGTGCATCATAAAAGTTGCGTGACAACGTTAAGGAGAACGTTTTTCTTTGGAATGATCGCCATGCACAAGCACAGCTTCTCGTGCAGGTCTGGACCTAAACGCTTGAACAATAAATCAGATATCTTAGCAGCCGAAAACTTGCCAGCCAGGGTGACGTCTCGAAAATTTTCAAGTGTAAAAGTCCTGATTTTTATCAGAAAATACAAAAAGCCCGGATCTTATGATTTTTTCATCGACTTTCTAGCGTAAACTGTGTCCGGCTTATGGCTAAAATTTCCTCAACAGCCAAAAATTTGGGCTTTCGCGGTCTTTAACCGCCTCCGCACCGGTGTTGGACGTTTCCGCTCCTGCTTGTACAAATGGGGTATGGCATCCTCAGCGGCTTTGAGTGTGGCGCAGAAGAACAAACCGTCAACCATATTGTCCTCCAATGTCCAATCCATCAACCTCCCCATGAACTGCATGGCCTGACGGTGCTGGAGGATGAGACAACCGAATGGCCGCTCAACAGCTGCCCCGAGATCTAGTGCGGCCAAGCAGTGTTTTTTAAAAACGAGCTCAAAAGAAGAAAATTGTTATGCAACACATCCGCTTGTAACCGCCTCTTATTTGCAATGCAAGCAACCAAGCTTGTAAAATCTGAACAGCCATTGAAAATCCGCCTGCATTTGCATGCTCAAACGACACCAGCTCTGTCAAACGTTAACACCTTCAAATCTTTTTGAATAAAAACATGTTGAAGGGAAACATTGTGCTATGGCACGTTGAGTCGATAAAGAATGTTTTGATGCCATGGTTCAATTCTTTAAAGCACTAGTTATATAGGTACAATGTCGCCAGATTTGGGACGTTATGATTTTTGGCTTTCTTTGTTTTTTTTTGCAATGCACTGGTTGTCAATATATTTTCCTGCAGCCAAATACAATTTATGTTGATGTTTGAAAGACAATACAAATCTGAAAACTAAGCTTGAGTTCTCCAACCTGTTAGTCAATTTTGCAAACAACGCTACAGTATGTTCTGAAATAGGAGATTCTCCCATGTTTGAGCAGTGCAGTGTGCTTGGATTTGAGCAGGGAGACGTTACAGATATAATAGAGCAAAAACGGGTCACTAGGTTATTTCTAACCTTGCGCACAACAGTATATTTTTCAGAGTAATCCACTCTGTTTTTGATATTTTTCCAACCTGGTTACGTGATCCACAGCATTCTGTAATTGTGTAATATCTTCAAACCCCCACACCACGAAGTTAAACTCACGGACATATGGTACTAATAAGAAACACACAGATAGATGAAAAAACATTAGCAGAGACATGTGGCGGTACAAAGTGCACACGCATAGATGGCGCCAACGCTTGCTATGATGAAACAAAAGCCGATCATGAAGGACGCTGCGTCCAGGAAAAGTAGAACATGTCAGTTTTCTGCTAACGATACATATATCTGGTATGCTGTGATCTGCAAATATAAATGCTTAGTCTCTTAAATATTCCGTAGGGTGCCGCTTCGACATTTGTGCCTTCAGCAATTGAGCTCAAGATTTATGTTCACATGTTCTTTTGTTTGTAAAATTACTCGTGAAATCTTAAATAAAGAAATTTCATTTTTCAGTTGCGTCTTCCATTGCATGAACAATGCCATAAATAGCCTTCGGCACCTTTCCTTTGTCAAACAATGGCTTTCTAGTTCTGGAAAGCATCTATAAGTGCAATTCAGAAAGTAGTTGGTCCAAATGTTACTTTTTGAAAAAAATAACCTAAAATCTTTTATAACTTTACGTTTCAGCCTAGGTGGTATTCAAGAAATATTCAATCTATGTACAATTCCTGAGGTGCATGCACCAGAAAGATTCATCTACTTACATTTATTTTCTTGCTCGTGAAATGTAGGTAACTATTTTAAGTCTCTCTTTCGCATTGTGTGAATAAGAACAGATGTTATCTGAGTAAAGGTCCAAGGGCTTAAAAGATACGTGTGATGTTACATGATTAAAAACACTCAAATGTCTGAGACTTGTTGTATGCACTTAGTGATCGTTTGTAAAAATTCAGCCACCTACTCCAGCTTAACAACCTGTTTTCGTATTTGTTTATCCAACGAACAACTTGAAAACCAATTGTTCGTTCTGCAGATGAACTTTGGAATACATACTCCAAAGAAATAATTTAAACTTTAAAAAAATGCTGAAGGTTGTGTTGATGACTATAGGATTGTATGAAATAATAGACTGTGGAAATTCAAAAGCATTTTTCATCATGTGCAGATATGGATCTTTGCTACGAATCCCTCAGGTTGGCAATTCTTACAGTGACAAAGATACTTGAAGAAATTATTCACAAAACGCTTGGGTACAACGGAAAGTGGAACCTACCGGGCTAGCGGGTCAGCCAACGTTTGCAAAATAAAGTAACAAAACGAAAAATTTTGATGTTACCCGATGGTGGATATTACAATTTAGGCTCCGAAGCAAACCATCAGAAAGGGGCCCTGAAACATCGATACTACGAAATGTAGATATGGGACTAGGTATATAAAAGAATTAAATTTGTGTCACATTTCAATGCATGAACTAAATTCGGGAGCATAGTATACATACAAAAGCACCAACAACTTGTAAACCTGTGCAGCTGGACACTTGAAAGCTGCCCACAGTTTGCCAGGAAACTGCAGTAATTTCTTTATAAAAGAACAAAGACAAATCACTGAATGTTGTGAAGACAAAGTTAGCAACACATAAAAGTTACGAGACAGCAAGTTGGCATCTCCCCCACGTCTCTAGTTCTGTGTCCCACTTGTCTGCGTTTGCCGGCTATCAATAAACTAGAAAGTTTGTATCACACTTTTTCCACTGAAACATGCTTGGTTTTCTGAATTTGTTCACAGCCATGGCCTTGAGTGACTCACTGAAACCACGCGCAACAACCAAGCAGATTGAAAACACTAAATTTGTCTCAAATTTCATCCTTTTAATTACATTTCAAGAAAATTGCATACATAAAAATTCATCCAAGTGAAAACAGTTTTCCATCTTTCAGTGTGATGATGTCAATATCGCCGACGTGGTGGTGAGAGAAGCATTGTCCTCGTCCTGCAAAAACAGCCTACGTTGCTTCTGCAGGCGAGAAGCTTGTGCCTTTTGGTCGAGGATATAAAAGTAGCATCGCTGCCTGGATCATGATTTAAAGTACAAAGCTGTGCTAGCGACGTACTCAAAACGGTGAGTCGACAAGCTGGTCATAGGTAATAACATCGAAAGATGTCGCATAGACTCAGAACTGTAATACAACGAGTATAGCTTGCGTGAATGTAAATTGTACCTTGAATGTTGAAGCGCGGAGCGCGATGCTGGTATTCCTCCAGAGAAAGCGGGTCAAGAAAGATGACGTTACTCGAGTGCAACTGGACAAGCACTCGCCCACGAGTCTGATCCTGATAAGCAAAGAGCGTGCAGACCACGCAGGCCAAGTAGGTTAGAATGCGTGTTGAAAAGCAGCAGCCGCTGTTGAAACGAAGAGAATGCGCAGTGATATGTTCAGCGACAACATGGAGAAAAGGTTAAAGGAAATATTCCAACCGACACTGATAACAGCGTGGAGCATTTGTGAGTTGACCGCAAAAGAAGCGATCCAAATCGTCAAAGAGAGGGTTCGTCAGTGGTGCCGTGCAGAGCAGTTGACTGCGAAAAAGCACGTTGAAAGTGAGATTGCAGCTTAAAAGACGATCGTGAAAGCAGTAGGCTTAATTTCGTTTGGTGAGCAGACATCTGAAGGAAAAGTGAAAACCTAAAAATGGTTGGAATATTAAAGTTTTTGACAGAGACAAAAGAAAACATATATTAAACTGGAAAATTCATTTTGAGACATGATCTGAAGAAAGACTATGATTTGGCGAAACCTGGAAAGAGAAAATTGATGAAACCGGATAATTTGAGACGATATGCGGACGTGTAACCATATGTGCGGAAAAAAGAGAAAGCAACTCCAACACGATCCCGAGTTCTTTCGGTATAGGGATCGGACCCCTGCGAATTGCCGTTGGAAATACCCGGGATCATGTTGGCATTGCTTTCACTCAACGCTACAGGGAGGACGATGTGGATGATGCTCAACTGCAGTTGAACATTAGTGTTTATGGTGATGAGTTGCCTGGAGAGTCGCATGCTGGCATAAAGACAAATCTGCGAACTGGCAACAAAGTAGTGAGTCAGGAAATTGGTAAGTAAACTGAGAAACATCTCGGTGGGATGGCTGTGCTTACCAAAAAATCTCGTTCTAATACAGATCCGTGATTTAAACAAGGATTTTACGAAATATTTATTGTAGAAATTCAGAAACGGGCCTCTGAAGAAACTGTGTTGCTATAACGAATATTGTGCAAGCGAATTTTTTAGCATTATTAATATCATTAAACCAATTGTTATTATTTAATTGTTATTAGATAATCTTTAATTGTTATTAAATAATTGCATTGCTTTTATTGAGTGCGCGTTTTTATCTTTTATAACTGTATCTTGCACTTTGTTAATAGTTTATCTTGTTTGTGAACGTGTGTTGTTGTTTTTGCGCTTTAGTGCAAAAGGTGCGAACAAAAATCTTTTGCAAAGATTGCATCAACGCTTAGAGCCTGGCTTGCTGCTTGTGTACAAAGTCTAAAAAATTACTATTTTTGACTGATGACACAGAATTACATGCATATATATTTTTATATACTGCGTAAATGATCTTTTCTGCAACATTTTATTGATATTACACTAAAAACCAGCGCTTTGTTATCACAAAACATTTTTCTCCAGTGGGTGCGCCACAGCAGTAAAACTAGACCTTGTGGAGAACAACTGACTGTATCATTGAAATTAGGGACCAAAACTTAGGTAAAGTCATTTGTAACGTCTATGGGGCCAAGGAAAAAGGTATTTTGTTTGCGAGTGATAATTTTGACCAAGCTAGGCTAGCCGGCGCGCATAAAAGGTTTGGGAAATGGGCATGTTTTCCGGGGTCCACCATGAAGTAATCAGCGCAGGTTAATTCAGGGTCATTTACAGGGGTAGGCATTTTTAACAGGTGAACACAATCCATGCGTTAGAGTGTGGGAATGCTGTTGGCTTTTTGCTCCTTCTTGTTAGTTGAAGATCACTACAAAAGACGACGTACTGCAAAATGTAGAGCATTTTTTGACAAAGGAAAATAAGCTTGATGAATTGTGTGGTGTGTGCACTGATGGCGCACCAGATATGCTTGCATCAAAGAGCAGTTTTGGGACCCTGGTGCACAAAAAACGCATGATGTTGTCACGTCTCACTGTTTAATTCATCGGGAAGTGCTAGTTTCAGAGGCTTTACCAGCCGGTCATAAATGCTCTTTTAACTTGGTAATTAAAATCGTGATTTATATGAAAAGCAGTGCTTTACATTCCCTGTGCGTTTCAGACGTTGTGTGAAGATTAAATTCTTATTATAAATATCTTCTCTACTACATAAAATTGCGATAGCTTCTTCAGGGTTTGAGCAATTAGAGCCAGTTGTTTACGTTTGCTAGGCCGCACTAGATATCGGGGCAGGCGTTAGCAAGTATCTGATTGTCTCGTCAGTGCGACGGCTGTCAAGAGGGAACGTTGTAGCCAGAGTGTTCGAACTCCATGTTGAGGTTAAAACCTTTCTGGAAGCAGCAAAACCTGAACTCGCAGTTCATTTTCAAAATGGTGAGTTTATTCCTCGCCGGGCATATTTGGTTGATATTTATCAAGCTTTGAACCAGCTGAATTTAAAGATGAAACAAAAAGATATCATTCAGTGTGCACACTTTTCTAATGCATTTGTTGAAAAGCTGTGCAACTGGAAACGTAAAGTGGGAAAAGTATCTTTGACGTGCATCACGGTCTCGCATGTTTGTGTGAGCTGAATGATGAGGTCAGAGATGAAGTAGCACTCCACACAGTGAATTCAAATACAACTTTCTGGAGCTTGACCGAAATGATTTGTCGATTTTAAGGAATTCATTTCGTGATTCTATTTATCAAATGAATGATGAGGCGCAGGATGAATGAACAGACCTCAAACATGATTCGGCCTACCATGACTTATTTGAAACCTTTGCAATTACTGTAGCGGCGAATTTACCAATTTGGGTAAAAAGGCTTGAACCTAGGTTGTCCGATTTCGGAAAGGCCCAACATTTTAAGAGTAACGACAATTTTCTTCATTTCTGAAAACATTATATTTGAAGCTTTGTTTTGCTTCAACGCACGTTTTTTTACTATGCCACTGACAAAAGATTTCTGTAAAAGAATGAGCGCAAAGGATTGAAGTGAATGGCGATGAGCATTTTCTTTTTCTGGGGTTGATAATTGGTTATAGTTACGTATAATGTGCGGAACAAAACGCCTGAATCCATTTTCCAGGTTACACGAGGCCAGTTAGGTACTCAATAAATATCTAATGGGAGTGTGGTCAAATACTTTAACCACTGCCTTTTTCATTGGTTTCATTGTGACTGTTTTTCTTTCTGACATTGTCGTAGTAGTACAACTCTGCCCCCTAAAAATGCTTCCAGGGACACCAATGGTGATTTTTAAAAAAATGTTTCGACAATGTGGCACATCCCAAGGCCAAACGGCCTTCACAACAAAATATCCTAATTTTTTATTTTTTATTTCACTATTCTTTAGTACCGCTTCCGGACACAATTTTGACCAAACCGTCGCCAGAAATCTTCATTTTTGTCTAGAATCTGTTTGGTTAAAAAAGGTGATGCCGCCTATGATAAAAATTTCATTTGTCAAATAGTCTATCAACGCCAATAATGTTTTCGTTTCAACAGTGTTCCTAACTACACTGAACGGCCGAAACATGACTTAGTGAAAGCTTCAACATGAAGGCAGTCTGGTAAAGCAGCAGGGCCAGGAAAATCAAGAAATGAAAATAGGAGAAATGGTAACTTTGAAATTATTGAAGTGAAGTAGACAAAGTAAGGTGGGCATGACTTGCTGGCTCTGACAACAGCGCGTTATTGATAGACTTGTAAGCATCCTAGTTAGGCAAGATACATTCAAGCGCCCACCCGTCCTACACAAAGATCCTTCTACATGTCATCGCATGGTACATTGCGGAATTAAGAAGGAATTTTTTGTACTTTTGAAAAGTTTATTAGATGAATAATATGTCAAATTATAATTAATTACAAATGTATTGACCCTAAGCAGCCAACATGAAAAACTGCGTGAACGTGTGTTCCATACACTTTCATCATGTTCATTCACCTTTACTTGGTGGACGTTCGTCACTTACAGAACCACATAGTTGTACATTTTTGGCGCCCCATTTGGGCTAACGCCCAAGGCGCCGGCACTGATCAGGCAATGTTATGCCAAATAACAGCGGCATGTACTGCTCCGTCTATAAATTACAGGACCGAAAAGGATACGGATTAACAAAAACTTCACTGATTTCTAGAGTTTCATATTTAAATTTGGGGTATTGAAGTTTTGTTTGGGGTTTAAGATCTGAATTTTAGGTCTCCTGTTACAGCGTGGGCCTCCATTTGGGAGATATGAAGGGCGGCTGACACGGTTCTGCTTCCTGATATCGAGGGAATTCAGATCAAAATAATGTGGTTATGAACTGGACCAACTTGTTCAATGAATATAGCAAGCACGTGCAGTACTGATTTGTATGACATCAGCGGTCGCAAACCTTCAAGTGGGGCCCCCAATTTAAAATAGCCTAGGGCCCCGAAAATGAAAATTTGCCCCTGAATTCTGGATACGACTGTCCTCACCTTATCCACGTATCAGCAGAAATCGTCTTATAAAACTATTGCCTTTCACCACTACCTGAATTTGATTCAGCCTTCTCATCGTTATTAATGTGAAATCCAAGCTGCCCAACTGACGTGGTAATGAAGACGACATAAGTTGCGCACTTTCACCGACTGCGTCCTGGATTCAAAGCAACATGGACAAGATCCAGCAACAATCGTCTCATTAAATTTAGCAAATAACCGCTGATTAATATTTTGTGCTGTTGTCACAGTGTGTTTCTCATTTCATAAGTCAGTGTGGTCCAACAACAAGCCGCGGGCCACATGTTGCTCGCGGATGGGATTAAGGGTGGCGACCTTTCTCAGTATTGTTTGTGGTGTGTAAGTCGCTGTAGGTAATTTTAGTTAAAACAAGCATCACATCTACTAATAAAAATGTACAACATAAACGGCGTTAGACTTAGACTGTAGAGAAAATTTGGAAAGTAGTCAGCAAAGATAGGCTTCCGATATTGAAAGATCTTGCACAGAAAGTGCAATCGACGTTTGGAGCACAGTTTTCGCCATGAAGCAAGTCACATCTAAAATAATTAATCGAATTGCACTCTTTCACTGATCATAGAATTTTTGGGAAATATTTTCACTAATTTCACTGGACAATAGTCTCCGACTTGCTACAACTAATATATTGTGTTTGATATATTACCAGCAGTGCCAGAGAAGTCTCGTGCGCGGCATAGGCGCCGCCAGGGGGCGCCAAAGGGCAATGGCTCGCCTCAAATTTCTTCCATATCTTGTCGTTTTATGCTTCGAGCAGGGGCGTAACGAGGTTAGAACGAGGCAAGAAGCATGTTTGGAGCCCCCATCAAGAAACTTGAGGTCTTTTGGAAGCAAACGTACTGTATTGAAGAAAGTACTTTGGTTATTTTTGGGACTTTTCGGCGTCCACGCAGTCATTTGGCGCCAACCCGCAGTCATTTGGTGTCCCCATAGTGTTTCAGCTCCCGGGGCATTGTGCCCCCATTCCACCGCTCTATAGACCCTTGGCTTCGAAAGGCTGTGTCCCAAATCAATTACTGTTGCTGGCTCAAAGTCAGAATAATTGAGTCCCTCCAAACTTTGGGGCTGGCTATGCCACTGACCACAGATATTTCACTGATAGAGATTTGTAATGAATTGATATTTGCTTTGTGTGATAATTTCAATGACGAACTCACCTTCTTCTTTCCATTAAAAAGTCTGTGAATCTCTTGTTTTGCTCATTATTTTGTTACAGGTATCTCTCAAGTTTTCATGTTTTTGTAAACTGGTCTGCAGGTCGAAGCTAGTTTGACCACGCTGGCATAAGTTAATGTGGCACCACCAATATTTTTCCTAGTCGAAGGTGCCGTGAGCAGAAAAAGGTTGAAAGCCCTGTACTACCAGAAAAGCAGTTTGAGTGACATTTTGTAGGAAGGGCCTATTGAAAAGAGAGACACAAAATTGGGTCATTAAAACTGGATGAGTGGTAAGAAAAGAGATCATACAATTCGACAAAACGCAGTGGCATACAAATTTGTACGTGAACATCGCGCATTGAAAAGAAGAGGAGCACGCTTGGACGTTATAGGTTTGCTGCAAGCTTTCCAGGAATCCGCCGGCTGGGTTCTGTTTTCCTTGCTTTGCGATAATTAAACTCGATCATATTTGTATTCACGTCTCCACAAGGCGACTGTGTTGAATCCATCGGAAATACGGCTTCGAAACTGAGATTAGGATGCGTAGAGTTGCATGAAATCTGTGTCTTGTTTGACAAATTGCTGATAGATTCAACTAAATCGCCTTTGTGGAGACTAATTGCAAAAGGTGGGCAGAAATTATTTTCCACGAGTGAGGATCATGCTTAAATATTAAGTTGTGAGTTTAGGTTGTTAAGCAATTTATGATTACAGCTATTGAGAGGGTAAATTTTATTTTTTTTAACTAACACAGTACGAGCCATAATTAGGTGTTCCTGTTCAAATGTGATTATATGCTGCATAGTGATGTGATACGGATATTTTGATCGGTGGCAGAAAATACTTACGGGGCATCGCTTCCTATGAATGGCTAAAAAAGGTCATCTTTTTCTAGAGAGTACAGAGTAGCAAAAGAACCGCTTGCTTTAAAAGGCAATAGTTCCCTGGATCCACGATTTCTGCTCACCTTGGCCGTACCAGTAAAAAAGAGCTAGCGCCGGCTCTACTGTCAGCAGATTGTTGTTTTTCCCAATAGCAAAAGGTTTGTGAATGCATTAAGAATTTGTTTGAGTTAACTTATGCGAACTTATCATGGGTGGAGTATTGCTTTCTGCTGCCTTGTGTATACGACTTCGAAACGTCTTACGCAGGTGGTTCTTGACTAAAGTTCTAAATCTACCCACACGTGTCTTGCAACCTTATAAAATTTTGTGCGGATTTTCTGTAATAATACAGAAGCAGTTCTATGGCGTATTTCAGCTATTTGTCCTGGAGGTCAAACATTTCTATCAGAAAAGCACGTGAAAGAATTTGCGAATCATATTCATTTAGTGAAAATGACTTAAAACATCAAATAACTTCGGAAAGAATTTGCTTCGGAAGGAGTCAAAGCTGCTTCTATCGCTCGAACAATTTTTTTCATTTGTAGCTACTCAAAACCCTGCACTGGGCTGTTGCTGGTGACTGTAACTCTTCACCATCGCTTCCTGCACGAGAAGTGTTTCAAAAATGAAATTAGTGAAAATATTTCCCAAAAATTCCATGATCAGTGAAAGAGTGGGTAATATTGATGTACTTTCAGTTGAAAGGCACGAGCTGAAAAATAGATTTAGATGGTTTCTTTGATAAGTTTTTCTTTGATAAACTTACAGTCGACATGATAATCGAAGGATTAAGTTACGTTGAGGTGATGATGATATAAAATTCTAACGTAAACTGCGCAGGGATCTGCGTGAGAATCATATTCCTCATTGTCATTGTGTATTTGTCTGTATCTTTTTAGATTTAGAGTTAGTGCGTACTTCGCTTATGCCAAAGCAGTCATGAATCAACGCAAGGTTGAGAAGTCACCTTTTGAGGTCAGTCAGAGGAAAATTCTGTGTGAATATTAAAATGAACGAATTTTTTGGGAATATTCTGAAAAATATGTATTACGCCTGCTGTTACATCTTGGTATCAGGTACACGCCCTACACGCCGATGCACACCTATCTGTGGCGCTGCTATGCTACTTTAGATGCAACTGCTGCCGAAGCCCCGCTGCTGTTAACTGCGTATTGCATTGAATAGTCTTCACCCTATCCACGCTGCAGATGGGAATTAAACTCGTAATAGTAGTTGCATAAAGTTGTTATGGTTACACCACAATCATAAAATGTCCATAAGCTTCAAAAAAAGGATTAATCAGTAGTCACCAATCCATTGGCAGATGGCTTCTTTGTTTTGTAGTAAGAACATTTTGACAAAACTAGTTGGCTATCACCAGCCTATTTGCCTCTGTGTCAAGATGGAATTGGTGGTTGGAACCATTTCACTTAGTTGTGAATTGTTTTTTAGTGGAGCTGTTTTCGTTCATGTGAGGTCGGCGCAATTGTGTACGGAAAATAGTGTTTCGTTTCACATGCGCAGTGCTGCGGAAGTTGCGTGGTTAGCACAGAATATTCTTCATAGCAATACACGTATGTGGCTCGTAGGTTTCCCTAGTGAATAACAACGCTAGGTAACGCTTAACGATATTCACAAGCCTATGTTGGGTTTGATAAGGTTAATCATAGCAACTTAATCTTCAAAACAACGAAAAATAGACGTTTATGTTGCACCCCTACCTTTCCTTGGCCCCACGATGGCTCCCCAGTTTTTTAATTCTAGAATCACCACTGCCCATTAGACACTTTGTATGCGGTTATCCAAATTATGTCGAAGGTGAAACCAAAACTACCACCACAACGAAGCACAGCATTAGATGTAAGATGTCATGGACAGGAATGTTTGCCAATCAAAAGAGAGATTATCATCGGTAATAATTCCGTTCGCTCGGGTATATGATTGCTAGTGGTATTGACTGATAACGTCATTAGGAGAAAATTTGTAAACGTCAACAGTGACTTTACTGGTTTTGGTGTTGAGGATGGAATGCTTCGCCAGGGCACATTCGAAGGTCTTTGCCACAGTGCGTCTCCAACAGCTCCAAGAGACGGGTTTACGTCTGCAACTGCATTGTACAGCGCGGGCTTTTGCTTTCAGCAAATCTTCCATTTGAGCAGACCCGCAATCTATAGACAGCTAATTTAGCAAAACATGTCTGGGCCGTTGTTGCAAAACCTTGCCCTAATAGCTTTCTGGATAAACTATGAAAAAACAGTAATACGTTAGAGCTGATGTTTCTAGCAGATTGTAATAAGCGTAACAGTGTCTTTGGTATCAACATCTGACCAATTTTTCATGATTAACTTGCTAAATTTACTAAGAAGTATTTCAAAGTGGTTTGAGTGAAATTACGTTCCTAGAAGCTTTTGCGTATCATATGCTTCTTGCGTGTGGTGTAACGTTAGCTGTGGCTGAAGAAACGAATCAGAGAAATCTCGGTTGGTATTCTGTCATTTCTGTTTTTGAATTCGTCATACTAATCCTAATGCTCACATATGCTGTTGTGCTTTACAGAGTACATTTACAAACTTGGTGTCATATGTTAGATCAAAGCAATGGAAAGAAACGTTAGTTTAAAACTGCTCAGCAGTGTCGTAGCCAGGTTTAGGGTAATGCACTTTTAGGGGAGCAAGGTTTTTGTTTTTATTGTATGTGTAAATCAAATTTTCCTGGGAAGAATACTTGGTGGGTGTCACAAAACCTGTTGGTGTAGCACAGTCCCCGAATGCCCCCAGTAGCTGCGAGCTTGTGGTTCAGTCATGTTGATTCAATTTTCAGTACATTTCTGCAAACGCTTTCCATTTCCATGCATGGCCTCAAACAAATCGTGTCTCATGAATTTCTCAGTTTGCTGTTGGCTTAGAGAAGCAAAAACTATCCTTTTCCAACGATCCAAGCAACGATTGCTGAAACTGGAGACGTCCTGCAAGCAAAATGGAGACGTCCTGTGGAACGTTCTGGAGCATTTTTCGTGGCTCATGTTTGTTGGGATTGTCGTTCAATGCTTGAGATCAAATTGGTAGGAATGTCTCTGACATCAAACTGGCCTGAAGGTAAAAAGGCAGGTATGTTGATGACACCTTCCGCTGGAGTGTTTTAGATCTTTTTCCAAACCAGTTTTGCAATTTTGACTTCACAGTTCAAAGACGCTGTTGTAACCAGTTGTGCAAATGTTTGCGAGACCATTAAGTGAAACTGGCCTACATTGGAACAGTCTGGCAAATTGTTTTGCGATTACCTTCTTGATTATTGAGCGATGTTTTGTAAGGACTTGTATGTTTCAAAATCTTGTGATAACACTTTCGATTCAGAAAAGTTTTAATTCGCAAAATCTTTTCTCTTTCAAATAAAAATGTAGCAAGTCTGTGTCTGGCTGGTGTTGCCCACTTTATTAAATCCCCATCGCTATTCAACTTAATAGCAGGAGAGATGAAATGTTACAATGAGCGTGTGCAGTGCGCCAAGTGCGTTCACTTAAACAAGGAAAAATCCGCTTAATTTCATGACTTCGAACTCAGTATTGACCTTCAAGAGGAACCCGAAAAGGGCTAATTTTTCGTAGCGAAGAAGCAGGGTATTTATTCACTATTCACTTATTTAATTGTGGTTATTTCACAGATGGCGCAGGAAATGGAAAGTATTTCTCAAAAAGCGACTCATGGCTTTTCTGCGGTGTTTTGTTGTCGAAATCTGTCCTTCATTGGTGGTGCAGTCATCTTATTTAAGCTTTTAAGTGAGTCTGATGCTGAAGAGTCAGGATATTTTTGGAAGTTAGAGCAATTCGCGGGAGCTCACGACATACCTGTTGTCGATGACAATGAAATGGAGGCGTTTGGTTGTATCACTAAGGTTTTAATTGATGAAAATAGCTATACAAAAGTGAGGAGCACTTGGAGAGCTGCCACGTTAGCTCTGGATGACATTTATAAACGAATATACGCCAATTACAACAACAAGTCAATCGACGAAAAGCACCCCTACAGTTTGCCTTTGGAAAAAACTCGGCATCTTGTTGGCGTTGCTTTCACTCTTCGCTACAGCGAGGAACAACAGGAAGATGCTCCGCTGCAGTTAAACATCAGTGTTGATGGCAATGAGTTGCCTGGAACGTCGCATGTTGGTGTAGAGATAAATTTGCGAACTAGCAACAAAGTGGTTAGAGAGGACGTTAATGGGCAGACTGAGAAACAAATCGGCGGAGTTGCCGTGCTTACCCAAAATCCAGACCAAGTGCAGATCCGTGAGATAGATGAGGAGTTCACGAAGTATTTGTTGCGAAAATTTGGGAGTGGGCATTTGAAGGAAATGTTCTACGTTAACAAATCTCTTGGAAATGAATTTTGCAGTGTGAAAAACATCAACACACCATTCAAAAGAAGTTGCTTTTGCTGCGTGCTCTTATAAATCCCAGGGAACGCTTTTCAGTGATAGCCTGTTGCATATGGTTTCCCGGTTGAAGTTGCCCACTGTTTACCTCGTTTTAGACCACTTGAGAACATTCGAATACTTTGTTTACGCTGTGCATGCGTGGTTATATGTTGCCAACATTGAAAAAGTAATTGTCGTCGCACTGCAACTTTTCCGTCAGGCGACGTTCTGTATTTCCCGAATCGCTGCACAAGTCTGCGAGAAAGATCGCTTTTACATTCCGAGCAAGAGAGTGGAGCTTTGAATATTACTTTCTCGAATGTTTGCCACTGCAAAGTGCTCTTCTGTATTGTCGCCTGTCAAAAATATCACCTCATAAAAATCGCGTGTGCTTTAACGGTGATTGGTTATTTGTAAGCATCAACCAGCAAAATATGTAATCCGACCATATTCGCCCGACTTCCCTTCAACAAACTCGGCTGACCAACCTTTTCAGTAGATGTTAGCGGAAACCATGATGAAACAGTAGTTCTCTGCCTGGTAGTAGGGTCTCTCCACGGTGAACGTGCAGTGAACACAGCGCAATACGAAAAGTAAATTGCATTGGCATTTAATCTTAGCAACGTACTCTTATCAAGTTCTTGGATATATCCATATACGTGCATGATAATTGAAGTATAAGGTTTTCAAGGAATACCTTATTTCACTCATTTCTTAGGCGGCGTTTATTCCAATAAAGGTTAGGCGATGAAATGATAGAAAACTAAAACGAGACTTCTGCCGTTTCAAACACAGGCTAAAGCATTAGAAAAACATGTAGGAAGCAGCTGTTTACGCACCTACTGTAAATAAGTCACATTTGAACGATTTTAATTGGATGGACGAATTAAAAAATCGTCTCGATTTCAAAGGGATTTAGGACCAGAGCGTCTGTGATGCGTAATTGCAAAACGTTTTTGTAGTTAGTGCACTTTTCTTTGTAGCGTGTATGCCAAAACTCTATGACTGTGTCATGGGCCCAAGTGAAATAGCTTAATCAAACTGTGCTTATGCAGGCTTCTACACACAGTATGAAATTACGAATACGTCCATGCGGACTTGTGGGAATGCGTCTTAATATCTTCGAGGTTTAGTTCTATTTTCTGAATGAGTTTCCAGACGTTTGCCACGCTTCTTTCTAAGTGACGCTGTCAAGTCGTGTTGGGTGAAATAAAGTCATAAATTGAGGCTTCGTTAAAGGCCATAATAATGCTTTTTTCAAAAGAAGGACCCGCTTCGAAAATCCTCAGATAGCTTATTGTGCAAACCAGCGGTCCCCAAAGGGTTTTCAATCCTGCCCGCACGGTTTCTTGGGAATGCTTAGTATTTTAACAATTTTGTGTAAATAAGTTAATGCAAGAAACAATTACACAAAAAGCTCTTCCTGTGATTGAGAATTTTATCCCGATAGGCTTTAGTAATCAAAACAAACCAAGCTTGTCGCTTTGATCAAAAGCTCAACTACCAACATTTTGGGGCTTACTCGCAATGTGTGAAATGTATGTGATTTGTTTACGTCTTGCACCATTCGTTTGTAATGTTATGCTGTGCGAAAAACACGGACAAGTCGACGTAATTCACAAAGTCTCTGGCTCAGCAGGGAAAACTATTGACGAGAATGTGGGATTTAAGACACGAAACTGCACAATATATGGATTCTGAAGGGAAACCGGATAATTTTTCTAATGCTCAGTGGCTCTCAAAATGTGCATTCTTGATACATATAATGGACAAATTAAAGGTATCTGAATGAGTTATTGCAAGGAAGGGAAAACCGCATTCACAACCTTTTCAGTGACATTAAGCATTTGAAGCAAAGGTGAAATTTTGGCAAAAGCAATTGCGCCAAAAGGTATTTGGTCATTTTCCGTGTTTGCAAAATACAGTTGGAGATGGAGAAACTGGCAGTAGTGTTAAATGAACTGGCGAAATTCCTATATGTTGCAATTAACGTTATTTTATAGCCAATTTCAGGACTCTCGAAGTTCGGAAAATGGCATCAAAATATTTCCATTGCCCTGTGACATTGATGTCGAATCAGTGCCGATAGATCTCCAAATGAAATTTGTTGAATTGCAGAATTACTTGGATCTGAAGGAAAATGTTCTACCAAAAACCTTTCTGGAATTTTACAGAGGTCTCCCAAGAAAAAGATATCCAAAGATTTGAAAACATGCTTAAATTGATTCGTTTCTTTGGAAGTACTTATCTTTGCGAGCAATTCTTTTTCTAAGATAAAATATGGTAAGTCCAAGTATCGAAATAGAATTTCAGATGCACGTTTGCACGATACTCTTTGTATTGCAGCATCAAACGCAGAAACAAATATTACAAAATGCAACAAACGAAGCAGTTTCGTAGGTCATATTGAATGCATGTTACCGCGCAAAGAAAATATTTGGCAATATACTGTACAAACGTGATATGTGTGTTGTTTTTCAATGCACGGAAGAGTCCAGCCCGCGGACGCTGATAAGATCGCAAATTTGGCCCAACATCCATAAAGTTTGGGAACCGCTGTAAACTGTCATTATGTACTTGATATTGCTGCCAACGAAGCGTATTGTCGCGACTGATGTCGTAACATGCCATATTTTCTTTGTGGCAAAGAAAAGGTAAAGCGTTTGGTGCGCGTGCATTTGCATCGCACCTTAAGCAACCTGAAAAGGATAATCAAAATGTCGATGTTCCTCCCTGAAGAAATTTCTGCGGACACGCAAGCTGGATCACTTTATTTTTTATTTTAATCACATTTCTGTATGATTTGCAGCAACTTCATTGTGTTAGCAATTTGGTCAGTGCGTGTATAACTGCTGCTGTGCAAATTACTTATCCACCTACTATAGCACCATGAAGCCATGGTGTTTCAATTAATATAATCATCGAAATCGATGATCAACCTGCTAACAAAAGAGCAGTGCGTGTCCTTCAAAAAAAGATGGAAAACTTCCTGTCGTTTCTTCTCTCTGCCATCGCCGACTTATACAACATGATTTTGCTCTATACCAGGGTCTCAAACTCAAATTGCTGCGAGGGCCAAATGAGGACTGAAAAGTAACCCGAGGACCGCATTATGACTACCAAATGGTAGTAGACGCAAATGTGCTTCAGTGTTTAGTGCGTTGTTAACGAGTTATTTTAGGCGTTTTCTTTTCCTGATTCGATGCAACGTACTTGTTTTTGAAATGCTCAACAGTTAACATGACAGCTTGCTAACCTGCATCACCGCAATTGATCGCTGTTCCCGGTCGATCCAGTGGACGTTCAACGCTGTTGTTCGGCGTTATTTTCTACTGAATATTTTTACGTTGAGTTGCTCTGGCTTCACGTTCACATGTATTTGTGAGTTTGCTGCATATAATCAAGGAAAGCAATCAAGTTTGGAGTGCTACTGGAGAGTCAATAATGGGCAAAATGGCGAACCTTTATACTGGCTTTCTTTGGCTTGGCAACCACGAGACATCAGGTCCCTTAGTTGCAAGACTGATCCGTGTTCCTGCAACAACTACCGTAGATTAACACAATTTTTAGAGCACCTCCTATGAATCACAAGCTACAATGCTGCTTTTCTCATTCTTCACCTCATTGTAGAAGCGCTCAAGCACCATGATCAGTTGGGGATGTTAGCATCAGGCTTGCATTTGCATTTCGTCCCTATTTTTATGTTTCGTGGTTTAGTGGTAGGTGGGTCAGAATTGGACAGATTATACAATTTTAGCCGTTTATTTTGATTCAATTCCAATCAAACTTACACTGCAGAGGTTCAGGAAAATATCGAGTCAGGGATTCCATTCCTGCTCTGGCTCCAGCCACATGTATTTAAAAGTTTTTGGCTCAGGATCCAAAATGGCTTGACCCAATGAAAATTGAAAGCTATTGTATTACAATCATATTGTTATACCGGCATAGATAATATATCGTATGGATAGGTTTTCATGTGCAACAATGTTTGAGAAACCCTAATCCACACACTAACGAGGAAACTTACGTTCACTCTCAGTGGCGTACCTAGCGTTTCCCGCGCCCGGAGGCAAACTCAGTTTTGGCGTCCCCAACCAGCCTGTTCATGGCAGCATAGACGCGAAGAACGAGTTGGGAATTTAAGGGGCGTCGAAAGCTGGTTCGGACCCTGCAATCGCCTGCATATAGTTGTTTCTAGAGCCGTCAGAAAACTTCCTGCGATTGTGGCGTCACAGAATTGGAGTGAATAGCTTTGAATCTTGGAAATCATTAAACTACCGTAGAGTTAAGAATCGAATAGTTTGGCATGAAGCTAGTCCCTCTGAAATTTTGGTCACGATTGAACATTCAAACTGTTTTATACGACACTCCAAATTACGGTAGTACAATTTTGAATTGTAGCAACAAGTGAAATAAAATGCGAAAACTAACCAAAAAGTTCCATGATCATCTGTACAAATATGCATGAATTTTAATGACAAATATTGGGGTATAAAAATCCTCTGACAACACAGGATAAAATTAGCCAGATTTGCACCTTGTTTTCTAAACCACGATTTTGTCAGAGCTTTGCGAAGATGCTGAATCCCGCGCACCGTCTTGTTCCACTCCCTGGTCAAGTCTGGTTACAATCACCGCTGTGCGAGTGGTAAGGACCGGGGGTTTCTAGAGCATGCACTCTCAGAGTTTTGAGTAATGAAACATCATAAACGACTGCTGAGGGTGACTCACGAGTCACGGATACATAAAAGAGATACAGAATAATATATATGAAAAAATGAACGCCAATGATTTTATACCAAATTCCTAAACAAATACAAAATTGCAAAATCCCAAAGCAGTTTCTTGGATATAGGCTAACACCCTGAAAAGTTGACAGAAAATAAAAGAAATGCTGCGATTTAATGCTTTGCCTGTAATTATCTAACTTCAAAGAAAATTGTTTTTGCCTTCACTATAAAATTTGTCCATTGTTCCTTAAAAATCTGCTATAAATGAAATGTGTCACATTCACTAATCTAAGAAATATCTACGGTCAGTGACGCTCCGTGCGAAGTTCCAGGTAGCAGTTGTGTGACCTGAATTTCGACAATCATGTCCACTGAAATGCTCAGTTTCTTGGTCAAAGTGATTTATAGCACATATCGCAGTAACTGAAAAATTCACAATAACTAGTATACTCATCGTTGTTACACAGCTGCAATTAGAATTTTGCAGAAGCATTCAGCATTTATTTAAATATCCCACAAACAAAAATCATCATAACGTCCTTCAGAACACACCAAATCCATTTCAACATGACGTTTGTCAAACCATAAAAGCTCAAAAACTCTCCTAAACATCCAGATTTGTAGCAGTAACAACTAGGAGCATGCAGATATCTCTGGTGATTCCCGGGGCAAATGCTTGATTGCGTGCCCCCCACCAAATTCCAGTATTGAGGAATGTGAAAAATGCAGGCATTTGAATTAGTACAAATTCGTTTTGACAAATAAACGAGTTTTGAAAAATTGAATTCAAATGAATTCAAAGAGTATTTTTTGTTTTTAATGTGTTAGGTTTTTAATATTTTGTTTTATTCTGTGGGCTTGAGACATCTTTTTACAAGCAAATTCCTTCCACTCATGGGAAAGCCATGCATTGAGGAAGTAGATATTGCATTTATTCATGCAATCAGATAGGCCCACCAAAAGAAGATAGCACTTAGGGTAAGTTAGGAGATGAGAGAGAGTTGTCTATTGCTATGCACAGAAGATGATAACAGTTGTTATCGAAATGTTTGCAAGATGTCAGTTGTATCGTTTGCTTTGGCCGTAGTATTTATTATAAGAGTTGTCTATTGTTTCTCAAAGAAATAGTACCTTTAAAAAGTAGTACAACCATGCAACTTGATTCCTCCTTTATATTTTTGTGAACTATAAACAAAATTCTAAGGATGTTTTGTTCAGTAAAAACAGATGAAGGTAGCGATGGCATTGCTTCATCTCTGTCTCAGTTCACTTAACATACATTTGCATGCTTTCTCAGGCAANTTCCCATCAGATACATNCAACACGCTTTAGTAGCCAATAAGAAGCGTCTAGTTCACCGGTGCAAAAATGCAGTCGGGCACTCGCGCTGCGCGATCGAAGGCATGGAGTGCGCAGACGTTTTTTACCTTTTATATTTCATGCATATGAATGCCGTATGGCAAAGCTTATATGCGTGCGCTACTAAAAATTGCTGCGCGCTACAAACATTCACAGAAAATTTTGCACCGCTGGTCAGGTTACAAGATTTTGATAAACGCGCTTTTTGTAATTTCACTCTTTTGGCAACCCACTGCCTTGGATGACCGGGACCGTCGCCTCGTTCATGCCCCCTATGCACATCCCTGGTAACAACGATGTTTAAGTTTTATCGCTGCTCTAAAAGTATGTGCACTATTGCACTCTGCATGTGGTGTGAACGCTGGATCCCCGTCCCATTATGACAAAACTATGAAATGATGGGGAAGTCGGAAAGTACGCAACCCTGGCGTTCTGAAAGCGTTGTGACGTAGTCGTGAATCAAACCAAAAGCGGGCGCTTATTGCTGGAGACAGAAACTCCGCCTTGGACCGTCACTTAGGTTCATAATTGCTGGCTTTGCGAACCTTGGTGATCTTGATGAGATTTTGCAAAGATATTCGACATTTTCTAAATTGTAGTTATTAGCATCCGATGACATTTGACATTTCGTAATTAGTTCCTAACATTCCGACCTCAATTTGGCGCCCCGAAGTGCTGCACCCGCGGGCAGATGTCCCCCCTTGTTACGCCACTGTTCACACTAGGGTCCTGCGTGGATTTGCGGCTACCCGCATTTGCCTGATGGTATGGGATAAGAAATTCTTTGTGCGAGTAACTGAATGTTGTCTCAATGCATGTGAAAGTTGCATGAGCAAGAAATTCAATGCTGCAGAGAGCTTGCGGTACAAGGGTGTAGCGACAGTGATGGATTAAGGAAGGGCTGGGCCCGTAGCATATTAACAGCGCGAGGCCCTAAGTTCAAAATACACTTGAACAAGTGAACAGCCGTTAAATCATAGCTTATGTGCGCATGCATGTGACTACCATAAAGCATACTGAATTTCGTGTGTACGAAAAGCCTGGTCTAAACCAGTAACTGGTAGACATTATGGGCAATACAATTTTTTTTTACCAGAAATTACATGTAATAGGCATCTTTTTACCAAGAAAGAACACATTCCTGTACAGCTCACAAATAAAGTACAGAGACAGTAACTAATTCTTTAAGACTCATCAACAAATTGTTTTATTTAGACCAGGGGTGGGAACCTATTTGCTATCATGGACCGCATGAAATCTGCAAATTCGTGGTGGGCCGCAAAATAAAATGATTTTTTCCGAAAATTCGACCTTTATCTAAGTAAGAGGAAGAGTGCTCTTGAGTTAGCCTACTATCTAGGTACCTGCTTACTATGGAGCTTTCTTCTGACGCGATGTTGTGCTCTAACTTGGGTAACGCAAAGTGTGATGCGTGCCATATCAACTGTTCAGGCGGGCCGCATTAGGCCTGCCGGCCGCAGGCTCCCTACCCCTGATTTGGACAGTGTAATCACACAGTATACGTTTCGATGTCGATTGTCAAGAGCAGAAAAACTGCTGCTTACGTTTCCATTTTTTCGATTTTTCCGTAGCGACTTTGTTTATGATATTGGTGGCATAATGTCTATATCACATAGAAGTCCCTCCTCTGTACTCTTTAGAATAATATTGTTCATCTTGTTTTGTCTGGGACTCCTTTTCTTCATTCTACCATTCTGCGTTTAGAAAATGACCGTTCTCCACTGTAGTTTCATTTCACACATTTATTAAAGATGACCACAAGTACACTACGCAATGACTGGTGAATAGACACCAAATCCAGGGCTGCCAATGACATTTTTTGGAAAACTTCCTATAGGCTCACCCAAAAACCCAGATTTGAACGGAAAATCCCAGGTAAATACAAAATTAAGTGAGTCTTTCTGCTATATACCATACCTCAGCATCTGTAATCACAAAACCTGCTGGTGAATATATACTCCGCTGGCGTTGCGCTGAAGTGCGCGATTCACCACGAACGGAATACGCGCGAAGAAAAACACCATATATATGCGGCCCGAACAAGCAATAATAAAGTGATCTTATCGGGTGGGCTCTATTGTTGCTTGCTGCCAAAGTGTGAAGATTTGCGCACTTGCCGCTCGGGCTTTCCGATCGCAACAAAATGGTACTGTGACCAGGATGTGAAGGTCGTGTCGTGTGAAACCTTCGCAAAAAGAACTTGCGATCGGTGTGGTTCGTTGTAAAAAGGAGGGGATGTTGTTGTAACCAATTTGCTGGCGTTGCGCTGAAATGCGCGGTTCACCATGAACGAAATGGGTGCGAAGAAAAATACCATGTATATGTGGCGCGAACAAGCAATAATTGAGTGATCTCGTCGGGTGGGCTCTATTGTTGCTTGCTGCCACATTATGAAGCTTTGCGCACTTGCCGCTCGGGTTTTTCGATCGCAACACGGTAACCTTGCTTATGAATTTTGTGTTTGTCGAAATTATTATATCGCAGTAAAATAGAGTTGTTTGCATTGCTGACGGTGATCTGGCATCATTAAAATTAATTAAATATTCATTCCCAGTGTTCTCCTGCAGCTAACCATTGAAATCTGCATCTCTCAACCACTCTTATACCTTAAAATTTCTGTGTGTAACACGTAATAATTTTTGGGCTTGATTCATCAGTATCTCTGCCACATGAACTCATTGTGCTAACCTAATATATACAGCTTACATGTTTTCAGTTGTTTGTTCATCAATTATGCTGAAGAGTAAGGTATCTCGTTAAGGCAAAATAAAGAAACATGAGGCTAGAAATAAGAACTGTAGTAAATCATAACCGCTACGCAGTTAAATCCTAAAACCCCTGATCTTCACAAGAGTTAACCCAGAAAGGCATAGGAAACTCAGATCTGGGGGTAAAACCCAAAATTTGGCGCCATTGGCCAAATCATTTTGAAAGTGCCAAAAAAGTAACGAAACTCATAGATCAGGTCAATGTGATGTAATAACATTTTCTGAAAATGCTATTCATAATAATACAATCAAATAACATGTGGAAATTCCTGCAATTTCGCCACATTGCTTGATTGGTCCCAAAATGATGCAAATAACTGTAATATACTTTAATTTTCAAGTAATCATAGTCTAATGTAAAATCGTTCAGTTGAAAACTTTCGCTTAATTACATATGGCAAATTTAGCAAAATAGTGGCTTTTTGGACTGAAAAATTTCTATATATGTATATATATATATAATCAGGGGCTGATTTTTGTGGAGGCGAAAGAGGCTGTCATCTCGAGCCTCCCTTTTGAGGGTTTGGCATTGTTTTGGTAAAAAGCTTATGAACCAATCTAGAGGCACATTTTATAAGCTCGGAAGCAAGTCATACATTTGTTAAAAGAAAATAAAATTTATGCGCAAATGTGCCAAAAGCAGACCCTCAACACGTTTAATGTCTAGAAAAAAAGCAAATTTGAGATCAAATGACTTCAAACAATTTACAACGCGAAATGGACGTTCACGCAGAAGCAAATTCCCAGACAAAATTAAAAATTAAACTTGCTTTCAGCGAGTAATGTTTTTTTATAGCATGTGTAAAATATAAGGCCTCTTTCTGAGAGTTTGCCTCTGGTACTTAAATTCTTATATCCACATATCATGAATAAAAATTTAATGCAAAGGACAGCGGGGCCCCTAAAAGCGCGGGGCTCGTAGCAATTGCTACATTTGCTACTATTGTTAATCCGGCACTGTGTAGNGACATTATCCAGTGGTAACAAGACCACAGATTGTAGTTTCAGGCACGCAGTGATCTTGTAATGTAAGATATACATGAAGGTGAAAGTGAACCGGAAGGGAACGGAACGCTGTTCTGCTAAAATAATTATTGCCTATACGGCGTTCCGCATAGAGTTTCAAGTAGGCTGGTATTATTAGAGTTTCAAGTAGGCTGGCATAATCCCGTCAGCTGACGCAACAATAACTGTACCTGAACTTTACTAGAAGCAGCTTTTACATCTTATTTCCTGCAAAAGGTGTCATGAGTTCAAGGCAAATCATTTCTAGCCGTCTCTACGTTCGTTAAAGAGGAACTTGTTCACTCGCTAGCCGAGAACTTTTAAACAGCGGTGAATAACCTAAATAACGTACATTTTAATTATTTGAAAAATCCCAAAAAGCATTTAAGCCCGCCCAGAATGCCCTCGCGGGCCATATGCAGCACTCGGGTTTGATACCCCTGATCTAGACGTTTCGATGGGCTAAACAACAAAATGTAAGCTGACCTCGACTGTCCTTCATTGTAAGCGGCACGAAATTATGAAAAAACTTGTAAGCCACGGTTTACAATCGAATAAATACAGCATACACTTTTCCACGTTTGTTGCCGAATTTTGGCTGTGCAACATGCTCAGAAACGTTCTACTTCTGCCACAAACTGACAATGATTTTTGGTGGTACTGCCCAGTGGGCGCACCTGAGAGGGAATACTGCTCACCGCTGCCTTTTTCATTAGTTTCATTGTGACTGTTTTTGTTCGGATATCGAGGTAGTTCAGAATAAAGTAATATGTTTATGAATTGTAACAACTTTCTCAGTGAATGCAGCGAGCACGTGTAGTAGTAATTTGTATGACATCAACCGGGAACCTGTCACAAGAGCCCCCTTGAAACGTTAGAGCCCTGTAAACGATATACAGTATTAGTTTCAGGTTTGCTATTTTAGGGTGTGTAGATTGCAAATACAGTATTCGCAAGTAGGCTATAGCATGAGGCAGGGCCGTATTTAGCACGTGCGGGGCCCGATTGGAAGCACTTTTGCAGGGTCCCACTCAGTGGCCAGTGCAGAAACTGTTTAGGAGGGCATCAAGTCATGATGCCGAAAGAGTGAGGTCCGAAAACGGCATTGCCAAGCTATTGGTGTCTGGTGCATAACCCCAGGTTCATTTGTGGAGTGGAGAATTTCGATGTCCATTCTACGAACATCTCCGCAACACCCGGTAAATCCGTGAGTTGCTACACTAAATACCTTCTGCCTGACCTGGACCACCGCGACGAACGTCAAGTCAATTGGCCATGTGTTAAATGAAATTAGCAACACTGCTTGATATATTCAGCCAGAAAAGATAAGATATAACACCTTAGTAAAAAAACAACAGACGAAAATTGTGGCAACAGAACATCACACAAAAACTACAAAGTTTATGCAACATTGTATTATAATGCTGCGCAATTATGGCAAAACCGAATGAAACAGTTAAATGGGCTGTGGAATTGGAACCCGAGTCCAAATAACTTTGGATGGTTGTAGCTGGAGCCGAATCCAAAAGCTTTTACATGGTGGAGCCTGAAATTTGGGTTCCGGTAACGTTACACTGACATTGGGAGGAAAGCGAGTTAACTCATTGCGGGACGAGCGTGGTTTGTCGTAGGTGTACATAATATCCTAGTTTTCATGGTCGTTCGAAGGGGGTGCATGGGGACCTTGAACCCCCTGGATTTTGAAATTTGAAAATATTCTTTCCCTAGTTCTGAGTTTGTAAAAGAAAAATTTAGGTGTTGTTTGCCCCTTGAAAAATGCTTTTGGTCACCACCTGCAAAAATCCACTATTGCCCCCATCTGGAAAAAAGACTTCCTACGCCCAAGTTCGTTTTTGTGTGGAGATCAGGGGTTCGGTTTTGTGTGTAGATCAGGGGTTTTCAAATCTTTTTGCAAAAGTTCCACTATCCATTAAATATATCATTTTGCGACCCCTTTTATGTATGCTGGTGTAATAATACGATTGCACAATTCCGACAATTATTCTCAGTTTTCAATGTACCCACGGGCGTAACGACGGGGGGCAAGGAGAACACAATTACCCGGGCGCCGAAACACTATGGGGCCGTCAAATCACTGCGGGGTGCACCAAAAGTCCTACCAATGTCACAAGTACTTTTTTCAATACAGCATATTTGCTTCCGAAAGATCTTAGTTCCAAACATGGGGGTGCCAAACTTGCTTCTTGCCGCGGGCGCCATCGCCATCAAACCTCGTTACGCCCCTGAATGTACCAAATCATTTTGGAGCCGGAACTCATTTTGGAGCCAACATCTAGGTATTTTTTGACATTGTTAAAGTCTTTCTGAAAACTTTGATTTTTACTCAATTTTTGTTCTTTTTTTGAGATCGTCACAAGCAGATTAAAAATGGTCTTTCAACTATCATGTGATATCTACTATAATATATGGTTGCAATAAATTAGTATTTAATGTAAATATCATTGATCGCTAAATATCTTCTTTGCCTCGTTTACTTCAAGGCCGGCACAAGCCCCGATCTTGTCAGGCACATCTTTGCCTATAACTCGCCAACCACTAGAGCTAGAGAGCTCTTCAAACCCTGTAAACATGCGGAAAGTCTTAGTTTCGATTTTTAAAATTTGGAAGTTTAGGATTTGAACTTTTTTGTGAGTGACGTCATAATTGGTTTCGGTTTAGGCTTTTTCGGCCCGCATCACTGGCTGGACTGCGGAGACAGAGCTGGGCATTTTGCCTGGAGCCGGAGCCCTGAGCTCAAACTAAAAATCAGAAGGAGCAGGTGCTCAGATTAAAATTTAGGACCGGAGCTGGAGCTTTGACCATCTGAGTGGTAGTTACGAGTTATGACAACAGATTGCAACAATGGATCTGCAAGCCTTTGGTGTTTCCTTTGTTTAATCATCGCTAAGGTATTGGCATCGCAGCTGGCAGTGTTGGTTGTGTTAGTGGTAGAACAATGGTTCTCAAACACTCTTCTAAGAGCCGCATGCAGCTCCGAAGCATCCTTTGTGCAGCTCATAGCAGTCTCTGCAACACCTCTGATGTTTGGTGTTAACAGACTTCGTTGGTGCAAATAAAATAAAACGTGTCAAGACTTGTGTTAAAATGTTTAGTGCGGCTCGGCAACGAAATTGCAGATCTGGATTTGGCTCCATTTAGCGAAATAGTGCCGCCATTGTACAAATAAGAAAAACTTTAACTGCCACTACATCTTACTTTCTAGTCAGAATGATCAAACCAGGTCTGTACTAGTGTAGCGATCTAAAAAGAACTGAGCTATCATGAGTAGGTATAAAATATACTATCCATAGCTTTTGTAGCTGTGTAATCATGCTGGTAGCAGGGTGTATTTTTGATGTATGATGCCATTGCTGATTTAAGCTTGAAAAGCACAGCACGCAATTGTCAAGCAGGAATTTTTATTAGAAACCGTTAGGCCTACCAGCAAGGTTCACTAAATTACTGCCGAAATTCACTAGGAAACATTACGATTATTAGAAAGAGTATAACATGGGAGTTATAACTAATTGGTGGCCAACTAGCATTGCTTTGCATAGCAGTACATTATCAGGAGTGTATGAAAAGGCAATGTAAATAAATGCAGACTTTTCCTGAAGTTGCCATATGTGAAAAAAAGCTGTGTTTCCAACACGGTAACCAGTCTTATTTTCTCCTATGCTTTGCAGGTTAAATTGTAGTTTACTTTGCGATTCATCACTGCTTATTATGAGTGCAAAGGATAAGAAATAAGTTTTCAGCTGTTTTAAAAAAGTCGAATGTGATTTTCTTGCTGGAAGTCATACTGTTTCTTTGAACAAAAGACTTTCAAACACATCTTTGCATTTGTGTTAATGTGTGCATATCAGAAAGAACACATGGAAGAGGTAATCGACTGTGTGTCTTTCGCTCTTTGCATGGTTTGCCCGGGTTGCGCTGCTGTTAGCTGGAATTGCCAAGACCGCAACAGGCAAAGCATGCAACGAGTGCAAAACACTTGGTCGATTGAGACTGGTCTGTGTTTATATACTCTGACACAAATGTATTTTTCCAAATTACCATTTCCTTGTTTCTGTTCGTTAGAAATAACAAAAGGTTCTCAGGCATTGACGGCGAAACCAGCGTCCAGGGCTGTGGAGCCGGTTTCAAATTTCAACCTCCGGTCCAGCTCCGGGCATCTAAATTTTTTGGCTTCAGCTCCAAAACCATTTGGTCCAATAAAAAGCAAAAACGTGCAATTATTTGATTAACTTTAACCGAAACCCAAATTTCAGGCTACGGCTTCAGCCATTCAAAATTGCTTGGGGACAAAACCAGTGAGTATCTTTCCAGAATTTCTTCAGATTACCGTTATTTTGAGTTACGTTTCTGCTAGTTGCTGTTCGCTGAATCGTTTGGACATGCGATTGTTGTTTTTTTTTGTGCTGATTTTCTCATCGTAAGGGCGCTGCTTGTGAAAAACTGCCAGTACTAAAAAACGTTTGGTATAATCTCATTGTTTTGTGTACTTGATTTAATTCATTTTCCATTCAACTTGAGACACACCAAGTATTTGAAAATATTCATTTGTGAAAACGAACAGAATCCGGAGCCATGAAACAATGGAGTGCCGGAGACGGACTCACAAAAACCACGAGCTCCCGAGCCATTTTCTTGAAAAGAAGAGCTCCAGAGCCAGAGCTGTGTCAATTTTACGACGGCTCCGCAGCACTGGTCACCAGGCCGTGAGCTCCAACTCCAAGAGGCAATTTTGTGTTTCTTTCCTTGGAAAAAAAGGCTAAATCTGTATCGCTACAGCCACTGATTTGCCCGGAAATCGCGTTTTTACAGCCCTTGATTTGAAAATCTGCATCTTTACTGGGTTTGTGGTTGACACGTCATGGTGAAGAAAGACCTAATCATGGCAGAAATCCAAAAAACTCAGTTTTTTTTCTCAAAGAAAGAAAGAAAATATTGATTCTTGGGTTTGGAGATCAAGGAGTCATGAATTGGGCCAAGAGACCAGACCTACGATTTTGTGAGAGAGCCGAACTAAATTTGAAGGCTTTCCGCATGTTATACTTGATTTAAACAGCTCTCTGGCTCAAGCGGTTGGCGAGTTACGGCCAAACATGTGCCTAGTGCGATCGCGGCTTGTGCGGGCCTTGGAAGGTTAAAGCAAAGTTGGTTTACCCAATGCACCATTTGTGCTTCCGTAAAAAAGTGTTGAATGTGATCTGTAAATCGCAATTTTGTTTGCAGTTTGTGAACATTGTTGAACCAAACAAATATGTTGATTTCTGGCGTGAAACAATCATTTGATGAATCCGGGCTAACTGTTTCGTTTCGTTCAATGACTTTCGATTGGTTTTTGATTTGTTAATGGTTTTGCCACTAAAAGCAAACGATTCTGCAATGAAGTGGGAAAACCCAATTGTCTTTCTAATGCAGACAGTAGTGCAGCCGGAATGAGTCCGAAGAGGCCATACCCCCCTGAACCAAACTTGCTATGACTTTTACTCATGCTTTAGATCAGCGGTCCCCAAAATTGTTGGATGTTGGGCAATATTCGCGACCTTATCAGTGTCCGGGGGCTGGACTGTTTAGTGCATTAAAAAAGACAAAATAAAAACACAAGCTGAACATTGGACATGTTAGGAGGTTGCAAGTTTTTTCTGTGTTTGATAACATGTTTGCAATGTGACTTCAGCAACAGCTTCTTTTGTTGCATGATAGTTGTAATATTTGATTTCACGCTTGATGCTGCTATATTGCTTCTACGATTTTCAAGAACCCTGTATACCTCACCAATCACTGACTAGACAGCAGAGACGTAGTCGAGATCTAATCGTCTTCAAAATGACCGAGGCTCGAAAATTTGCAGATTATACCGAAATGTTTCTACAAATTTTCAAGAAATTGTCATCACCACCTCGAAGTTGAAATTTTGCGAATTTTCGGCATTTTTCATACTTGTGTTATTTCTTACCTGCAGATACAACAGACCAAAAGTACGTTGAATTGAAGTTTCACTAAGCCATATTGTTGCAGTATTCGAAATCTCAAGACAATAGGCTTGAGTCCGATCCAAAAGTGCAACATTTCAGAATTTTGACCTTATTGTTGCAAAACTTACGACTTAACCTTGCTGATCTTGGCAATAGGGTGGATATCGCTTGAATTTGATTTAAAAACAACAAAAATCGCATGTGTTGGGGTAAGCATCGATTATATTGACAAACGCAAAATAGGTAAAACTGTCACAAAATTATGTAAAATTTTACATAGTTTGAGGCAGGATACTTTTGCCCGGTCTTAACTATAGGCCGGCACGTATCCCAAAACCAAATACTATAAAACTGATGTTAATGTGTGGTAACTTGCGTTTGGAAAAAAACGTTTTTGTTATAGTTCATTCAACCGCATCAAATTTGGAGTTCACTGCATAAGAGCTGAATTTGTTATCATCCTATTAGTTCGTTGCTGAAATTGATTTGCTGCGTTGTGCTTTGAAAAATACGACTAATAGGCTACTTCTGAGTCTTGTTCTACACACTAATGAAGGCTGGTCGATGACTGACCTTTGTCAGTGTAATTCTGTTTTACAGTATTTTGATACGTGAAAGTTTGTTAGTTGAGTCTTTTTAACTACACGTTACGCCTGGCAGCCATATAGATAGTACGTTCATCTTGGCCACAGTAAACGTCTATTTCAGTACAGGAGGGTATAGTGTAGGTAATAATTTAATTAATACAGTGTTGTAAACAAAAGCAACATGCTGCTGATTTTACTGGTCTACTGATCTTGGATATTCGACCAGACTATGAAAAATTCAAACATATTAAGCGGGGCTACACGGACAAAATGAACGTCAAAAAAGAAGCTTTCAACCAATCCTAGCAAGCCATCAGAAACACGAATGAAAAAGTGGACAAACCAACTTATCTCATCCAGAACTTTGAAAGCAAACTAGTGCAATACAAAAAAGATAGTTGTTACTACGATGCGTGCTTGGGTTTAGTGCGTTACGTGTGGTAATGAAGACTTTATACAATATTTTCAACGCTATTTTGACGTAAAAACTAGAGCATTTAGTTTGTTTTCTGAAAAATAATTTCAAAGGACACAAACAAGCAAGCAAAATCAGATTCGTAGAAATTATTGATCTTATCAAAACCGTTTTAGTAACTTACTCATAAGTGAAGTTATGCACGTTTTGTCCTTTATCCACGTACTGCAGAAATATTAAATAATTTGCAAATTATTTGGTTGACACACTTTTTCTTCCGCAAAAGTGAATTTTTGAGGTGGGTGTTCAAGCGCAGGCCTTGGTTTAACACGGGTGAGAAAAATTTTTTCCTCGATGAATTCGTGAACTCTGTTTGTGAGCACATGAAAACTAACGAAATGTTAATGAGAACAGAACATTGTTGTCTGTAGTTAAAAAAGCATCCCCAACGCAGTCTACATATACGACAGATTTTTGTTAAGACGAAAATCGTTTAATTGAAAAGGGGGATTTTGTTGTTATTTTCAGCTTAATAGATGTGAACTGAGCGAAGAAACTGGAAGTATTATGTCGCTGCTATTGCACTTAAAAAAGACGCTCAGCGCCAAGTTTGTCCGCTCGATGGTCGCCTCCAACCTTGTAACAGGTTTGTTCATGGTTACTGAGATATGGCGGTTTTGTTTGCCTTCCCTGCTTTACTATGCATAAACGTCACCGCTTGGTGCGTTTCAGTTTACTGAATAAGTCATACTTGAAAGTGCGGCAAAGTTTTGCAAACTCAGCGGCGTACGTGAGACTTCGCTGCATTGTTTACCTTTGCGTGCCTTACAATACGTTGCAAATGTTTCAACGTTACATCGGGAAATGGGCACAATGGGTTTTAAAAACGAAAAAAAATTAGTGTGGAAAATGTTTTTCCACGATGACAAAACAGCACACTGATTTTTTAAAAGAAATCGCATTTCACCACATGACTGAAATGCTGAACAACAAACACGTGCTTATTTTCAAATGTGTCAATTTAATTGTAGTCCGACTTTCATAAGCTAAATAATGCTAACATTTTTGCATATACGGACTAGTTGGAACAAAACTTCGTGGAAACCGTTTTTGCCCTTTGGGATAGGCTGGAAAACACCCTACGTAGAGAAGTTTCACGCTGTAATTTACGCAATATTACCGAGTGCTGTGATTTATTGTTTTAAAGATCGTGTGATAAAGATTATTTCAGAAAAAGGGTTTGCAGCGAAAGGAAATTAATACATTGGATTTTAACAAACTAGTGAGATATTGCTTTAGAAAGCGTTGTGCCAAAATAGGAAAACAGTATTATGATTTTTTATAAAAACGTGTTAAAGTTATTTCAAGGGAGATAGTAGAAAACAATTGAGCTGGAATTGAAAGTAAATCTTGCAATAAACCAGGGGATTGAAATTTGAACACCATGTTCGTGTTTATTTTCAAATGTCTCGGAATGTTTCTGGCCGATTTTGGAAAAGGTGAACAATGCTGAAATTTTTGCATAATCGGATTGATTGGAAAAAACTATGTAAAAAACTTGGAAGTCGTAATTTGAGCAAAACTTTTGACTCACGTGTTTTTTTTTAACCAAAGTGGATTTTCTGCAAGTTTGAATGATTTGCACATATCAAACCTACGAATAATTTCATATTACACCGAGAATGTTCGCAATTAACGAACCACAATGCTTCGATGGCATAACACATTACCCGATTTTATAAAAAATGATGCTCAAACCAGTGACATCACATTCCGTTCGGCAACTAGAATGAGAATAGATCAGTGACGCAGTGGTGGTTCATCTTTTGTTTGCTTGCCTCGACAGGGAAACTTCAGAGAAAATTAATTTCTACTCGTTTCAAAGTTAGCAAAATCAGAATCGTTACATTGCAACTTTCAAACATTTTGCAGTGCATGGCGTGATGCGCATCGCACTAATGCGCACAGGTTCGCTAGATTTTTAAAACATATTAGTGTGAAGATACCGAAAAGCGGCAGTTGCGCCCTCAGATATTCGAGCAAGAAAAAGTGAATGATAAATTTAAGCGGCTGCTCAGATCATAAGCTTTCTAACATTTCAACTTTTAATTTTTTGCTACTTTCGAAAAAAATAAATCCTTAAGGAACGAAAGATGAACGCTCATGTGCCAGAAACAGGCAAAATTGTTTGTGAATACGTTGTTGTGCAAGAAGGATACTGTGATGTTTCTTTTTTTTTAACTGTACTGTAAACGAAATGTAGTCATCTCGGTTAGTGACAGGTCGAAAAGATAACGTGGTCAGTTTGAACCAAACATTTGCAATCTTTACCGTTTACATGAGGGTTACTCGGGACTAGGATGCAGGAAAGGAAATAGTTCACTGTCTATATTACAGAAGAATGAAAAAACAGCTGCTCCTATGTGTGATGTAGTTAGTCGCGATTACAACGACTGCTGGATGGTTAGACAAGATTTGTGACGTGAGCTTCTCTTCTTCCTACAATTTTTCTTACAATTGTCTGCAGTAGATTTAACCACACAGTTGACGTTCTTTCACAAAATATTGTGACATCACCTGTCTGTGACATAATCGCAGATGACAGTGATGACGTGGACAAAAGACTTATCATGTGAAACATGACATGGTTGGAAATGCATTTCGCTAGACAAGCAGTTGCAAGTCACATAAACTTGAAACAATGTTAGAGTCACAACAAGTTGCATGAAATCGAAACAGATGAAAATATAAAAACGCAAAAAATGAAAACTGGCAAAAACCTGGAAAGTATGAAAAACTCGGAAATAAGGAAAAATATCAAAAATAACGGAAGTTCAGTAAACTCCAAAATATCGAGAGTTTGTTTAAAATACTGATATCGTGCACAAATGCAACACTTATTTAAAGTGCAAAATATGAAAAAAATACAAAATATAAGGGAGACCCCGGTTACACAGGCCACACACCCGAAAAAGCAACCATGAAATGGCTCCATTACCGTGACCTCCACCTCATGTACTAAGCGGAAATATGCAATGCACCAAGCTTGCTGGTAAACAGTGACCTTCGCCAATAACGTTTTACCCACCACCGGCAGGGCTCTGTAAAGAACTTCCTGGAAATACGTTAATGTTTTCGTCCGGAACAGCGGGATGAACTATACTCTTGTTTGAAACAAGTACCATAGCTATAAAGGGTAACGTGGTGACGCGAATAAGTAAGCTACCTTATTTTAATAATATTCAAACTGTAAAGGAATACTCGTCATGTTATTAGGACGAAATGCATTTTTCGCCATGCTCCCGGAGTAATGCGATGGGCTCGAAGAACATTAGTAGTAAGGACATGTCGTANNTTAGCGCCACCTGCATTTAATATGTAGGCCCATGCAAGAAGCTCGTAGTTTTTGATTTCATACTATAAAGCTGATGTCATGAAAGCTAAATATTGACAATTTTTTCCAAGACGACCAGTACTTGATTTGCATGAAAAACCATCACAGTATCGTCATAACCCTCTGTATATTAAAGCTCTTTGCAACTGCTGAAATGTTTTAATTTTGACTGACAACCCTGATGCTCGACAAATATATTTGATGAATTAAAATTGTGTTTATCTGTACGGTTTCCACTTTGTTGAACTGAACAACAGACGCGGCGCATTGTTTCTTTGTAAGTTCAAACGGAGCTTTACAGTTGAAAAATTTTTAGGTCTGCTGAACATCCATTGAGCGATCTAGCTGGTGGTGTAATAAAATCACACCTCTGCCAACTGATCAATTTTGCTTCAAAAATTTTGTTTTTATCGTGAACAGCAAGGTTAGCCCATGTTTCATTTCTTTTATAAAGGAACCATCAGCTTCTTTGTGGTCGCAATACTCGTAGGATACCAGTTTAACTTGTTAGCTGTATCAAAGAATTTCACTTAAGAAGTACCGTTATTGCAGTATTAAAGCAAAACATGAACAAAATATGTATTGGAAACAGTTGTTGTGGATGTGGGTAGGGCACCATACCAAAAATTAATTTGGAGAAGCAACAAAACAAAAGCATTTCTCTACCTGGTTCTAGATGTAAGCTTGCGACATTTAGATCAGTTAACACATAGGTTCTCAAAGTGCTCCGTAAGGATCCCCAGGGCTCCATCAGAGAAACCTCGGGTCTCCGCGAGCTATTCGTTTACTTATTAAAATATTGACTTGGCTAATTTTGCAACTGTCCAAAGAAGCAATAACGGCATTAATAAAATTTGTGGTGGGGCTCCGCAAATTATGGTCAATCTCTTCATGGGCTCCATAACACCAAACGTTTGAGAGCCCGTGAGTTTGCACATCGTTAGAAGATGTAGTTTTAAGACAATCTAATGTTAATTTAGCGGCGAAGAATTATGCTTCATCTAGTATCCGCTTATCAATATCAGAGAAGTCATGATAGGTAATACTATCTTGTTGAAAACCGGTATTATGTTTGTCTTGCAAATCTCGAAAAAGTGCGGCAAGCGCAGAATTGAGGAATCTTTCTATTTGAATAAGGACTGAAGATGTGTCGAACACGAAACTAGTTTCCTTGTGCAAATAAATTATTGCGACTGATTCGCTCGATGTATGGTCACTGCGGTGGCTTTGCTATTATTGCTGTAAGTCAAGGTATAGCAAGGAATGACCAGATAGAGTGCGTCTTCTGACCCTGAGGAATGCAATTGCTTTGTTAGCGTTTTTACCATGTGAAGCTCGTTATTTTAATTTTTTTCAAAGGAGTCATTCAGAAATAAAGATTTGCCCTTGAGTACTTGTGCAAGTTTATACTGATTCCTTCATGACATGATGGATGAGCTTGAACAAGCACAAGTCACGTTGCCAAATGGCAAATCCACAACCCTACCACAAGGAGACAAATAGCAAGGAAACAGCACGAAATTGGCAGAAGTGCGGTTGCGTCTAATGCCTTGGAATAGATGGATGTTTACTAATTTTCCTACCAGAGGAAGCCCTTTTACTCAGCTTGATAGTCACTACCTTCTCAACGACAGGTCGTTTTCATGACTCAAAAAATTGTCACACTGTCACAAGGGAGGTTCAGTTTTACCAGATACACTTATTGAACTGCAAGTCATCTTTTTACGTATTTCAATAATGGCACCGTGAGACAGGCCTCCACAACATACACTCAGCGAGAGATTTCTCAATTGCAGTAAATGTTGCAAAAGCCCACAGTCGGGCTTCGATAATTGCCATTCCGGAAGTTTTTCCAAATTACAATGAAATCACTANAACGAAACGAAATAGACGTTTAAGCCCAGNGGCAAATTTTCGTTGATCAATTTGCCTCATCGAACTTCCACAGTTGTGCAAGCCTACCACAAGGGAGGTTTAAACCTCATATGCAACATTTCGCGCGATTGTTTCGTTGTGTTCAATTCTTTCCCGTCGAAAAGAGTGACACACACGCAAGTCAAGAATCGGAAGTCTGGCATCTGCACACACGTGGTTGTGTTTTGCGTGACATACTTTGGAAGGAGCATGCAATTTTGCTCATGATGATTGGCATATGGAACGATGAAGTGTTCTGTGCTTGGTCGGGATGCAGAAATGAACTGAATTGTGCAAGATTTTTGCAGCTGTGGTAAGAACGTCGCAGAGTGGACCTCACTCCATTTTGCCTAACGATTTTTTTATGAAAAAATAAATGTGTGCAGGCTATGTGTTTGGCCAAATTTTAACCGCAACATTTTTGGTGGGTTCGCTTGTGGAGATTACAAATCCTGTTCCCAGCAGTCAAGCACTATTCCCACAATTCCGTGTCATTGGATGATTTTGCATCGAAGGCAGCAGCAAACGCACTGATCGTGCGGAACTGTGGGAAAGCTTATTAATTTCTGAGCACACATGGAGAGCGCCCATAGCGCCATTTTCGGCTTTGCGCAAAGTGATTAACGCTTTTGCATTTTTCACTCGTGATAATGGTAGAAAAAGGCCTCAGACGTAACTTTGGCCTCACAAGACCTAAATCCGACCCTGACAATGTGAGTATTGCATGAGAGACTGCGGTGCACAAGAAAAACCACGTATGTTTGTATGTCTGTTTTGGAGAGGTAGGTATTATTAAGTCATTGAGGAGAGTGGTCTTTCCTGTGACTAGATATGGTCATAACGGCATATTCATTGAGGTTGAATTAACTTTCCAACTTTCAAACCGCTTGGATAACGTGAATAAATCCTGAGTTAGTACGCGATGCAAGTGAAAGAGGACACTTGACTGAATGCAGTTAGTAAGTGCCATCTACGAAAAGGACGATACATGCTTTCATTTTCTTTGCAATATTGTTTATAGAGATTAGAAAAACCAAGAGCCCCACGCTAATCCTTGAGGAGCACTGCATGCAGTTGTTGCATGTAGGGTAGGAACAAGTCTGGTTGAGGAGATAAATGTGAGAACGATGGGAAAGACAAGAGGCTAGGAAGTTTGAGCGAATGGAAACAATTTCCAGTTGTACTTTAAAGAATAAGCAGTTGCTCCGCGGTACTTGATCAAGCACCTGCAAGAAGGTGCGATGTCATAAACTGCAGCTGGGTACCTTAGATTCCACTTAAGTAAAGCAACGTTTAGAGGTGCGTACAGTCCAAGAAGCGATCAAAACATTCGCACTTTTTATGGACGTGGATCAGTGTATCAGAAACTATTTTATTGTTTAAATATTTGCAGTCGTACAGGCGATGCGAGTCTGCCCGCGGGCAACATTTTTCGCTTTTACTTTGTGTTTTATCAGTATTAATTGTGTGCGAGGAGACCCATGAGATGTTGGTCTGACCTTTCGCGAGCAAAGAACCATGTGTTTATTGAAAGATTCGTGCCAGCCGTGGACAAAGCATACAAGGTCATCAAAAGAAGTATTGCGTCTCTTGGCATCTATCGCGGATCAAAGAAAATACCAATCAACATTTCTGTTCGTCTAAAGCAAGTCTCTCGATTGTTTTTGAAATGTTATCGAAGTTATTCAAATCTAAATGATAATTGATATCATTCAGTGCATGCTGCGTTCTTTCAAGCCAAGGGATTACATCACAAGTCTTGCCGCGTCACTAGGTTTCCACTTTTGCTTTTTCGACAATTTATACAAATTAAATAATTAATCCCCTTAGGCGATTAGTCAAGTAATTGTCGCTGTTTGGTCATAACTTTCCATCCACTAACGGTGGATGGCCAATCAAGCGCTCTAAAAAGTGGATTTTTGCCTAGTTTATCTTAAAGAGATCAAAAAATAATTTTCCTCTTGAATATTTCTCTAGGCCCCGATAACATCATCCAAATAACCTTTGACTTCTCCCAGTTGTGACGCCACTCCAGAAAAATTTCAAACCCAGAAGTTCCTAAAATTGTTTACTCGAAAGGAAAAGACTTTCCGAATCATTAGCAGGTTTGCATTAAACTGCTTTCGAGGTATATCGGCTGGAGAGTTATGGTCAAACATCTACCTGCCGCAATTGTGTCTCGCGCGGGCCTTCAAAGGCTTCAGTCTGCTCTCGGCGGTTGCTTCAAAGTTGACCATAAATTACTCGCATCGGGAAGGATCGCCGTCTAAGCTTCACAATCCTGGGCTGAGGCGTATCTCTTACAGTAAGGTTGAAGTGCAAGTCGATATACGCTCGTTCTATAATGCTCAAGTGTGCAATTTCCTCTGTAGCGACAGCATGCTTCTCGATCTATGATCGTACGCGCTGATCGAACTTAGCTTTGTGACAGTTCAGTCACTAATGTCAACAGAGTGTTCGTCTCTTGGCTTCGTGCGTTGTTCAACAAGCCAATGTATCAATCTCTCTAAAGTGGTCACGAATCCTTACAAGACAACATCACCCGTGGAACATTCTCACAGCGCATCATAGCGTTGGCTTGAAATTACAGCAGCGACACCCTAGCTGACAAAGTTTCCAGGGCGGGATAGTTTGATATAAAGGGAACATGTTCCATAAAAAATGCGTTGCCTTGGAAAGCAGAACGGCAGTAGGCAATGTTTATGTTGCACATGTTACTGGTCCAACCTATTCTCAAGTATGGACGGGACATACTTGATAACGATGTTATTCTATGCCCCATGTCATAGAGTTTAGTATAAGCACTATCCTGTGATAACCTCTTCTTTAAGTTTTCATTCGCCTCTTAGCTTTAAAAAAAATTGAAAGTAGTTGTTGTTCAATGGTACGTGGTTATCAACAATTACTGTAAAACGAGCACAACGCTATCTCATCGCATTGGTTGCGATTATGGGTGAACCGCCTATAATCTGAAGTAAAACTTACATTGTCTTTAAAACAAAGCAAAGGAACTATTTTGATGAACGATTCTTTGCTGTCACTTTCATCTGCAAAACGTTTCCTGTCGTGCCTTCCAAAGACGCTGCTGCAGGAAATGACAACATTTGTTTACACTGAGTCTGGGACATTGCTTCAGCGTGTATTGCCTTCTGATCGTAAGAAGATCTGCAAAGATTGCAAATATTTCCTGAACGTGTTGGCAGAGTTTTTCGGGCTAGATTCACATAGAACGGATTTGGAAGAGTTTTTCGAGCTAATGGCATTGCTCAAAAATATGCAGGGTGAGTTGGCGGATAAAGAAGATTAAGTTGAAATGCACGGATTGTGCAACAGGCGAAAATAAATATCATATTTCTTACACAATGAAAAGTGAATGAAAACACTGCTTTTTATCAGCAAATTTTTAATTTGCTGATTCATCGAAACTCTTCATCTGTATGGAGACTAGTTACTTGAATACAGATATGTGAAAGTTTCAATCATCGAAAATAGATGACAGCGGAGCACATTTGATTGGTTCCTCGAAAGCTTACAGCAAAGTTACAGCTTTCAAAATTGAGAATACAGCATACGATTTATCTCTAATTTTTCGTTACGTGAAAGGCTTTCATAAAAATAAAAACATTTCCACCAGTGAACTGTGTCTGCGCTCAGTTGTTTTATAGCGAAAAAACGCAGCATTTTCGAGGTTTTTCAGGACTGCGGAAGGCTTTCGCCGCTTGGAAGAAAACTTTTTTGTTGAAACTTAAATTGCTGCGAAGGCTTGTTTAAGCGTTGAAAAAAACAGTCCTGAAACGGTATTGCTTCTAAAATGAGGAGCAGGATATACTAAATAAGAGTCGACTGAGAAATACTTGAAATAGTTTATTATTGACGTAACATAGCAGTCTATCAAATATCCTGGCTTCTGTTGAAATGCTCTGTGGGATTATAATCTGTTGGGAAATAGACACACTAGATTGCTAAGTAGTCTTCCTAACACGCAGTTTTATTGTTTGTAGAAGTGTTTAAAGAACTAAGGCAATTTCGATTTACTAAAGGTCTAACGAGATTTAACTGATTGCTGTGTACGTTTAACATGCAAACTACAGACAGCTGTTTTTGCTGACAGTGATTTGCAAGTGAACAGTCAAAAAGCAGCTTTTATGAAAGCCGCAAACAAACAAAATGATATTTGCTTATAGAGGGCAGTTGAGAAACGCTTAACGATTTATTAGTTGTTATTGGGGTTTGGGTCGTGCACTTTGCTTCGGTGTGACGCGCTGATATTAGAAAGATTTACAACGATATTTTTTTTTTGTCGGATGATTTTGTCTTTCAGGATAAAATAATTTTTTCTGTCTATTTGCGATAATATTGCCTGTAATCCCTGTGAGGAATCTAGCCGTAATTTGACGATCTCTGTCTCACAAGTGCTGTTTGCTTAATTCCCAGTTAACAGCTTACATCTAGGAACTGTATAACGTTGCCAGCTAATGGCCAGAAAATCATATAGAAACGAAGATTAGGCACATGTATAAAATTCTGAGATTGATGCCAACTAATTACTGCATTGCTAAAAGCTGAGCAAAAGTGTTACATTTGGAATGTACAGTGTGCTGGTTACAGTTTGACTCTCAATCGATACAGAGGTTTAATATACGCTTTACTATTACAGCAGCAAACTTTTTCTACAACACGAAGCAGATTGCAGTTCACCGGTAGAGATAACTGACGAACTATCGCTGTTTTTTGAAAAAATAAACTATAACCTTTAATTCAAAAATTTTATTTAGGTTAAAAGTCCGAATGACGAAAATCTACTTAACTTTCCAATTAGACACGCGTTAATGCCACTGAACAGATTTCCATTGAAGAACGTAATAATTCAATGGCTGCGCAAATGTTTAGCACGTTTTTTTATTTATCTTTTGCAGTAATGTAGTATGTCATTCCTTGAAGAACAAACACCGAGATTTTTCTGCTGACAACGCTGCAAATATCTGGTGAAAACGCGACTATGATTAAAACTAATAGAAAGAAAAAGCTTGGGTATTATGAAAAAAGATTGTGTGTTCTTTTATTTCTATCGAGCATTCCAAATGCTTTCCCTGTTATCCAGACTCTTGTGACTCAGTTTACACCGCCTCACTATTGTGATTTGACAGATCTAATAAAAGCAACCGAAGAGAAAGTAAGTGCAGCGCTGTTTGTTTCAACTTTAGTGCTACTTTATCGATAACGTTTTCTAGGTTTGGCATATTTGAATTAAAAATTAGATGATCGTTTTCTTCGCCAGTTTCATACCATATTATTGTAGGTGTCTCTGTCTTCGTAGGTACTTTATGGACATTTATTTGGAATATTTGGGCGTTTTTATAGAAAGTGTGAACGATAAGATAAACTGCTTTTCGAAAAAGCAGGAACAGTAGCATAAACCTAAATTAAGTTTTGCACATTTTTCTCCGGAAGCCTGCACTATGTTTGCGAACATTAGCAAAGAAATGGTTCAAAATATTTAAAACGTATAAATTACCAATACACGTTATGTTTTTCTCAAGAAATTGAAATTTGTAAGTCGACATGCTGCATCATGTTTTGACAGGCAAATCTTTACCACTTTTTGACTTTTCCTTACTGCGACAAAAAATTGGCAGTGAATTTAAATTTTGTTTTTGATATCTTCGGTGAATTTATAAGTTATTTCAAACGCAACGTCTTTAGCTAAGTGAACATTTCAGCAACACAAAATAGCACTGATGAAAACCTCATTTTTCATCAAGAGCTCTCACTGTTTTCTGAATATGAATGAATGTCCAAAAACGCATTAAATGCAAATTCTTCTAAACCTCCTGTACATTACAAAATTTTGTTTCCTGTTGTAACTTAGTGAAGGCTAACTGTCCGAGGTCTCCTCCTTGTGCAACACTTCGCTAACCACTTTGGTACTCTATGGTAAGTGGACATCNCTGGCGTGTGCAAAGAATTGATTAAGGTTGTCGGAAAAGCGCCATACATCAAAACATCTTTTAAACTTGCTTAATTGCAAAAATTGTAAATGTGTGCTTAACACTGAAAAGACGTATTTTTATACAGTGGCATAAGTGTAGAAGCAGGCAATTTTGGGCGTGCAATTGATGTATTGCCCGAATATTTCCGCAATTTGCCTGAAAAATATTTATATGACAAATTTTCTCTCCCAATAGTGTTTCGGCCGCGGCGCACTTTTAAACTCGGTTTTCCTTACGCGGCATCCAAAGGTAATGATTAAATCGTAGGTCATGGCAACATCCTCTTTGATATAGTTAACCACGTTTGCTGTTCTTATCTACAGCAAACGATGACACTAAGGCCATTCTTACCGTCCCATGACATCTCAAAGACGCATGGCTGGTGTTTCAAAATAGGTTGAACAAAATCGTACTGAGCTTTGAAAATTTTGTGGCGCACCAAGACTATCTCAGGAAGAAAAGTTGCAGTTTCATGGCTCAAGTGCAGCTTGTCTTATTGCAGTGGGGAAAACATGACATAAACGCTGAACTTCGTGAACGACTGCAAGATTTGTTTATTCCGATGCAACAAGATGCTTCTGGAGAACTTTCAAGAAGCAAATGCCACAGATACAATTTTTCAATAACGCCAAACGTGCTTGAAAGTAACTTTTCAGGTAACACTCCAAATGTTACGTTTTCGGATTATTAAAAACACGACGTTTTTGCAAAATTCAAGGTGAAGCTCTGAAACGTTCGACTGTTGTAAAGACCACAAGCAGATGTCTGTGACGTATAGGAAAGGTTAATGTTTTATCTTGAAAGGCGCCAAGCTAGCAGCATTGCATGCAGAATATAAACAACGCTTCGAAAAATATTTTGAGTAGATGCATTGTGTCTTGTGGGCAACATTGTTAAATAACTAAATAGATATATTCGAAGAATATGTCTCGGCATGAAACATACAAATAATAATTGCGTGCATTTGGATGTGCAAATGCGGCATTTCAACCACGGCCTATCAAAAGTTTTTTGATCTAAGATGGAGATAAGTAAATGTTGGTAGTAACTCATTTTCCCAAAATCATCATAGGGTTTTGTACTTTACTACATGTGATCCCAAGCACGATAAAAAATGCACTTGAAATTCGAAATAAGAAATTATCTGACATTTAACAAAATATTAAGGTACACCTTTCTTTACTGTTATGTTATTGTTACGTGAAAGTTCTTCGTAATTCAATTCTTGAATCATATTAATGTTATAATAAATACTACGGCCAAAGCAAACGATACAACTGACATCTTGCAAACGTTTCGATAACAACATTGCATTGCTATGCACTGAAGATGATAACAGTTGTTATCGAAACGTTTGCAAGATGTCAGTTGTATCGTTTGCTTTGGCCGTAGTATTTATTATA
>JGI24158J21664_10000154_pt1 | contig 49016 bp, 25 predicted proteins | sample Ectturendosymbi3_FD_21664 | JGI IMG/M metagenome (IMG submission 21664) | reverse complement strand
CTGGAGCTGGAGCCCGAAATTTGAGTTCTGCTCCACAGCCCTGGTTGCATCTTGGAGAAAGATGAAATATCAGGTTTCAGTCATGAGGAGCTCAGAAAGAGAATGTCAACTGATCGTCCGTGCGGGCAGGGATCGCCGCTTGCTCTTACGAAAGCTCATCTTGGAAAAGAGCTGTGCGCACGAGTAAGTACTACCAAACATTGCGGCAGTGTTGCCAGTTTCGCTTTTTTGAAACGAAATTTGTAAATTTTGGCCTTTGCTTTTTTTCATTTTGTCTAAATGATATTTGGCTTTATTGGCCTTTTTTGACCAATTAAATATTTTTGTCGGTGTGGCAGATTTAAAGATGGTTTTGACAGGATTTCTGAACACTGTTTCTGAACGCAGAGTGATACATTTTTGTTGCAAACTCTGCACTATAATTTTATGATTTTTCGTTTTTGTGTTTCGTTTTGCTGCTTCAGGTTGCTCTTTAGCAAGATCAAAAGTTTTGAGACGTTTATCAATTGAGTGAGCTTTATTCTGTAAATGTTACAAAAATGTCTTGTGCAACCTGTGTGGGTGTTTAACACTGTCTTTGTGTATTTATCTTGTATTTGGCTTTTTTGGTGCTTTCTGGCTTTTTTAACGGCTGATGTGACCTTTATTACTGATGAAAACCTGGCAACCCTGCATTGTGATCACACGCTCGGTACGGACCAACAGCACAGAGGAAAATGATAATGTAGCAGCTTGAGCTGACGTTAGAAGTTAACGGGAGTAGCCAAAGAAGTAAACTTAGGAAGAGAACGTCCAAGGCCTGCAGCTAAATAACTAATTGCACAAAGGAGGCATTGGTCTGGTCTGGCGCCGTGGCAAGTACAATTAGCCCGTGTGCAATTATTATAACTAGGAGTGCGTCAGGTCGAACTGGAACACTAGCTAGGCCGTATCCGACCTATAGGCCGGAGTTGCTGGCCCCTGACCCTAGCCGGTCAGCGCTGCGCTGAGCACGCCTAAACAAACGGCTGCAAATTTCCAAGAAAAGCAGCAGGAAGCGCATGGTTTGCGCCTCGCTCTTTCTGTTTCCTGATGAACCGCTTCAGCATTAAAAGTCAATACAGAACTTTGCCTGCAGATATAGGCTAGTTGAGATTTTTTCCAGAACACAATGCAGCTGATGTGATTTGTCAGGAGGCCCGTACGCCGCTTTGAAACAGCTTTTTACCCTTCTTTATCGTATAGACCGGACTGCACACAAATATTTTTTCAATCATTCAACAGTCTGGTGTGACTCGCATTTTCGAAACAGACGAATGTTATAGTGATAGGGTGAGTGTCGTGACTGGTGTGTTTTGCCTGCATTGAATGTTGCTTGTGAAACGCAATAATTTGAATATTGGAGCAAACAAAAGGTTGTTTCACTTCCTGACTATTGTTACCGTGTTTAATTCATCGTTTGTATTGTGCCACGTCATAGCGAAAGGTGTATTTTCTATTAATATCGAAAAAATTCAAGCTGACCAGCACATCCGCGTTGCGTGAAAACTAACTAGTGAGTAACGGGAGTCGTCTTCATGTAAAGCGTAGTGCTAGAAAGCCATTACGGAGTTACCTGGCGAAATACAGCAGTTCTGCTACATCCAAGTCACATTGTAACGAGATTGTTCGTTCCATCCGATCCTAAGAAGCTCATAAATTCGCAACACGATTGCTTATCACGTATCGTGTACAGTTCATGCTGGGCTAATGCAAGCCCGTCCATACTTCAGCAACGGACGCATTCGTAAACGATAATTCAGCAAACGAACATGCATATGCCGGTAATTGAAAGTTTGCAGCTGAAAATACTTCTCAGTTCGGCACTGTAAGTTACTAAACGCACGAACACATCAAGGAACTCACTACATTAGTTGATTTCGTGTTCAGCCTGTAATCCACTGCGCTTCAAACTTGGGCACGTGATGTTTCGCACAACTGCTGAAAACGATGGACGAAGCCTTGTTATCGGGCACTAGCGCAGTGGATCTCAACCTTTTTTGGCCAATGGACCGTTTTTCAAAAAGCATGCGATGGACCACTATGCTATGCTGACGGTTTACGGGATTTATTGTACAGCAAAGGTTACAATTTCAGGAACGTTGTATCAAGGATTTGTCGAATTCTTTGTAGACCACTCCGAATCCCAGGTGAACTACCGGTGGTTCACCTGGACTGAGTTGAGAATCACTGCACTTCAAAACAGCGTCTGCACCTTATTGTAATATGGCTTTGTGCGTTGAAACTTGTACGTCCAGGACAATTTTAGCAAATTCTACGTTGCAGACAAATATACATATAGAGAAAAGTAAGTGATGAAAACAAACAATAGAGAAAAGTAAGTGATGAAAGAAATTTGCCTGAAAGTGTGCACTACATGATTTTTGGTTGTTAATTTTGGAGAAGCTGCTGTTTTATGACGACAGCTGAATGCGGACAGTCACCTGTGCTCGTGCAGTACTTTCACGAATCACGAGAATTCGGTTGAAACTTCACAAAATCCAACCCTTGATCTTACAAAGTACGAATAAGAATTGCAAGGCTACCAAAAGAGAGCATATCCAAAAAAAGCTAAAAACTACTCTTTTTGTGGAGAACAGTTTGTGATGTTGGTATTTCAATGTAGATTACACAGTGGCATTTAATTCAAGCACATCGCATAAAATGACGATTTGGCATTTGTCTCTCCTCGACCTGGCTGCCTCCTCGGTAACGGGCCTGAAAAACAAACAATGGAGCAGTCCCGCCGCCACGGGGCGGCATTGGTGGGCTTAGCCTCCCCAAACAAAGCTCCAAGATCCCCAAATTGAAATATGAAACACTAACTTAGTGAAACTTTTGTCAAATTTGAATGTCAAGCCCCCTTGCACGAACGTAAATCCTCCCCGCACAAACCTAAACCTCGACTTTCTGGCGACGGTTCCGCAATGAAGCACTGCAACCGCATGAAAAAGTGAAGTGCTCTAAGTGCAGCTTAATTAAACGAGAAAATTGAGCGCGTAATAAACAAAGGACACAGAAGTCTGAAAGTACATAAACTGAAACTTGTCACATTTCCCAATGGTTGTCGCATGGGGTCAGGGCCGGCCCTAGCAGATGCGGGGCTCAATGCAAGACCTGGGCGCGGAGCCCAATGCAAGACCTAAGCGCGGGGCCCTCTGAGCAGTGATTTTATGACGTCATCGTGTTCAGTCAACCGTGTTACGATCGTGGTAGAGCGCAAATATGCAGTACAGCATTAACACGAGAATTGAGCACGTTTCCTAACGTTCGAGAAGACATTTGCTAGTTCTGACGAGAGCGTTCTTTGTTAACAATGAAATTTGTATGGCGTTTCTACTGAATTCTCAAGCGCAAGGTGTGTCTGGCAAAATGAATAATCTACCCAAACACCAAGGCGCGGGGCCCAATGCAGCTGCATCGGCTTAAGGCCGGCCGTGATGGGGGTAATAAGATTTCCGATCTCCAAACCCTGCGAGGGTTCTGTGTGTTGAGTTGGGATCAATCAAACGCGTGTAAAATTCATGCTGTGACAGTAGGCTATAGGTGATGCAATCGTGCCTTTCTCCCACTCAAGCTGCTGTCGGCTACCCACTCAACGTCTGTCAACATTGCACTAAGTGATTAAATGTGACATGACACGCATATTTATATATTTGTGGTGTCGTTTTATTGTTTAAAACTCTTTCCAGTTAAAACTATGCAAAAATCGAAGAGTTGCTTGTACGTGGTTTGCTACCAACACATTGTTTTTTGTTATGTGTGTTGCTGCTACATTGAGGCGAGGCTTGGTTTTCGCGCAACGGGCTGAATTGCCTCATATAGGCCAACCAGCACTGCCGAAGCAAGCAGGATTATCTTCAATGTCATTCGGTTGTAGTGGGCCTTCATGTTTTGCGGTGTAGCGTACTTGCCGCCATTTCCGTAGCTGTGAACGCAGATGAGTTGTTGTAGCTTCTGATGACTATAGGCTAGCAAATGATATTGCCCAGAAGTTCAGTATGCGACGTCGGAACAATTCATATTTCCGTGCTTTGTTTCGAGCCTCGGCGGCAGCTGGTGTTTCGCCCGGATGACGCACCCAGCTCAACTTCCGACGATTTCGACATCATTTCCGTTCGTGTTGCAAGCTGTTGGTGCGTGTTGTTCGTACGATGACAGGGCGATATCTTTCAGCATAGCACTTAACTACTGTGAGAACGTTTTTGTGTCAGCATGAACGTCAACTGTGTTTTCAATAAGCGCTTACAACAGTCAGTCGCAGTGCTGTGCTAACCACGGATTTATGTTAGTCGAACCGTTTCAGTTGACCGTCGTGCTGCACTGTTACCCACAACGCGATGGACGTTTCAGAAACGTCTGCTGTTCTTTACTAAATTCAATGGAGATGGAAGGGTTCAGACAATAAGGGCAACAGCGATTATGTTTGAAATTAGATGTGTCCGCACTTACATTTGCAACTGCGGAACGCGCATGCTATCAAGGAACAATAAGTAAGTTTTCAGGTTTAACCTCGCTCAGCCCTTTTTTACCACACCTGCTTGGCATTGCAGTTGCCATTTGAAACAAACCCTTGATGGAACAACAAACTATATTTGTTTGGGTTATTATTAGAACCTTTTGTTAAATACTTTACCACACTTCCAGGGGACTGTAATTCTCCAAAGCTAAGCGAAAAATCGTTCTGGCTCTACTTTTCAGCCTATTACTTTTCTTCAGATGTTGTGACTGTAAATAGAATGGTTAACGCGCTGTCGACGATATCGCTGCTTGCCCTGTATAAGCAATGAAATAACCCCCATCAAAGTCTTTGTCAATTTACGGTTGATTGTTGCAGGAAAACAAGTTTAATGAGACAATAGTGGTTGTTGATTGCAAACAGTTGCAGTCAGCGCGAATCGCTCTCATTGTGATGTATGCAGTTGGGCTTTATTTCCAGAGGCACGACGTCACTATTTATTCCACTACAGTACCACCAGTCACTGCCGCAATCAAGCAGTCCTATACGGACCAGGAAATTTCGTTTCCATTTGTGTTGGTATGGTCAGCAGTTTCAGACTAAGTCAAATACAGGAAATTTTCAAACTAACACGATTTGTGTTAAGTGCCTGGCGCTGTATTAGGAAGACCAAAGACATGCGGGTGGCAAGTTATGAGTTGAAATGGAAAATTGTTTTCTTGATACCTGAGCTGCGCGCTTATGCAGTACAGTATATCGTAATTAATTCTCTGACTTGTCGTTTTAGAGCTTTACAGAAATACTACAATCTGACCAATTTCGGACATTTGCCGTCTAGTGCCTTTACTACGCCGGAACTGGAAATGGGTTAAAATACTAAAATACGTTAAAACCCGCCTTCCATGTCTTTTGCATATCACCGATTTTCGAAATGTGATTGTGAAACCCTATTTCTCTCGAAATGTGATTGCGAAATTCATCTGAGATGAAATACCGAAATGTAATTGTTTCTATGGGTTGCGATTATGCTTCTTTGTTGCAGCGGGACTTCTTCCACAGGTGATCGCTGAAAGCTGCAACTGCTACTCATTGTAGTCTTACTACAAAATGTGTTTTTCCGTGTTTTTTTGGAATATCAAATCTGCTTAGGTCATTGGAAAATTTCGGTCTGTTTCCACTTTTTGTCTTGATAAAGCAGGCAAAATTTTTGTAGCGATGATGGAAAGTTCAGGAAACCGGGTAGTGAGAAGCAAAATGGGCACTTGGCCGAGGAAATTTTACCAAGATGCTGAGATTCAGCCAATATTTAGATATTTGTCAGTTTTCGGTAGATTCTAAGAAAAGTTTGTTATCTCACCTCCAAAAAATTTTTTTAATTTCGAAAATTCCTCCATCTTAAGTTCTTGTATATTCATTTAGCAAAGCAACGCAGTCATGCAGACAATCACTTTTCCCACTGAGTAGCCAAATGGTTTGAGTAGGGTGTATTGTATACTGCACAATTCGTTAAAATGGGCGAAGCAAGGCAGTGCTTGTAAATTTTCGGCAAAAAGTAATATGCTTTCCAGTACAAAGCAAAAAAACAAATCAGGACAGAGGGATAGCGCGAACTGTGGATGAAATGAGTAATCATAGAAAATTTGAAGTGAATCTCAAGGTGTTCTCGGTCTTTGCCCACCGATGGCCCACTTGGAATTTTAGTGGTCCACAGAGAGTGCCATAAATCCTTGATAAAATTTTAACTGACCTATGTGCAATACAATTTTCGACAAGCTGTTCATGAGTTATCAACATAGCAAAGTGTGTCATTAATTTCTTTAAAAAGATGGTTCATTGGCCATAAAAGTTGGAGAACCACTGTTTTAGAGAATACTGCAGACTGTGCGGGAATCACGGTTTAACATATTGTTATGATGCGAAAAAAAGTGAATAAATTTTTCAACCTATTTTTAGCTCGTTATTTCTTTTTGTTGGTGGGAAAATTACGGCAAAACCATCGATTAACCAGGCAATTCACACCCATGAGTTTCACAAAGAATCTTGGTCGCAGCCAGTATCAGAAATCAAGGCAAGTACAAATTTTTTCATCTCAAAGTAGGTGCTGCCCACTTCCCTGAAAAAGCCTTTGAGAACGTTTTGTGATGGTAGCTCCTCACAACGTAAGCTTGTGACATGCTCCACCACGAATGTTGTTTCGCCTGTGGTTTGCGTGCAATGTGATCTGTGAAGACATCTAGCGGATCCTGTTTCGCTCGCCATTCAAGGCGTGGCCCATCTGCCTCTGGGTGACAATACCGCAACGATTTTTTTCTCGGTTTTCATTTTCCGTACTTAGACAATAGTGGTTTTTGCGCATTTCATCACTTTAGTCAAATCGTTCAGCTACGTTTCTCTTAGTTGCAAAAAGTGGCATCTTCGGTGGAAGAAAACGCGGGTACGTTATCGACTTCTAAAAATTTTAAGCGAAATATGACAAGACCAAAAGAAAACGCACATCACTATGATAAGGAATGGTACGTTGTGCAGATTCTGATCTATTGACCATTAAACACCGTAGCGTTGGTAGGAAAAAAGTTTTTGAACAAACGTATTTTTTAATATGTAATTTTTTATTGCTTATTTTCAAAATAGATTGATATGTGGTTTCGATAAGGAAGAAAAATTGTTCGCAAGGAAAACTTAACTCAAATGATTTCCCATGTCGTCCATATGAGCTCCATCCTGCGAAACTAAAATGAAACACTGCTCGACCCCGAGTCTGACCCGACTGATCCAGGAAACCATTCGTCTACAAGGGCATTTTACTTTCCTGTCAAATGCTGTAGTTATCATCTTCCAAATTTCGCTGCGAACGAGGTTATCTGTGCTGACATGATGCACGACAAACATGTCAGTTTGTGCACCTACACCTATCTTTTTGTATTTAAACATGAATGAAAGGTGAGAAGGTGAAATTGTAGTGCAGTTAAACGCTTTATTGCACGTCGGATTGAAAACACATCAAATTGATATTGCAGTTGAAGTAGTGATAAAACTTTTGGTCAATTACTGTCCACAGCAAACAAGAGAGATAAGTGAAAAAAATAATGAAGAGCAGCAGTTAAAACACAATTTCACAAAATCACCACTGGTCAAATTTTGCTTTGTTTTACGGTTGCAAATCGTGTCCAAGCTTTATGTGAGATCAAGTCAGTTGGTGACAAAATTTTCGAAATAATTGTTTTCGCACTCACGATTGCCCACAGATGTCACTTTGAGGATCGTAAATTACTTTGACTGGGGTGTGCATTCGCCTGGTGTTTTAATATTTTTGAATTTTAGGGGAATATATTTCCAAACCTTCACCGCTTCGGAAGTTAAATTGATAGGCTTCATAGTTGCATTGGTCTATAGCAGTGGAGGGCAAACTGCGGCCCTCTACGAATGTGCGCCTAGCGGAAGTTTGCAGCATATCAGAAAAAAACAAAAAGTGTTTGTGTTTAATAACCGTACTGTCTGCATATCGCACTGCATGAGAGCGCACCGGCCGAATTTAGGGGCTGCGGCTCTGTCTGAAAGGTTTGCTCACCACTGCTGTAAAGGATTACGCAGCGGCGTAACTGAGAGGGTGGCAGGGGGTGTGGTTTTCCCCCTGGCAAGCTAAATATAAAGATCGGACCTCTACTTAACTTATTTTCTTGCGTTTTTTGTAGTGTTTTCCCGTGAATTCAGGCTTTAGTATAGACATACACATCCGGTTTCACTATCATTTCTCAGCGATTATTTGATTGTTGGCTAGTGGGCCACTTATGGTGGCCAGCGGGCCACCTTCAGCTAAGTACCTCCCCCTCTGGCTCAAACCTGTAGTTACTCCACTGGGATTACTTACGTACTAAGAATCTGTAAACAATTCGTAACGGCTAGGTGTGAAAAATGAAAATAATGGTTGCCTCGAAACACAACAGCGCTGCAGACTCTCCATTTCGAAGCATCACGAAAGGTCGGTAGATGCTTGACCGACCGTCATTGTTGAACCTGAACTTCGATCAATTCGTGTTGGCAGTTCTCGTGCTAAGCTACCAGTTAAAGAAAACTCCAGCTTTTGCATTTGTTGCCACGTCGATATCGGTACCTGTGCGATCCGGAACACGTTAGCCCTCATTTCACGATGCCAGCATGAGGAGGCCAGGGCTGCCACCGTACCAATCGACCTCTATTTCACGTAGCCGTGTCTGGCGTCCTTGACGATACCTTCCGGGCAACAGATAAGGGCATCTGGATTGTTTTCTTATTGATCTTTCTCGACTCATTTGAAACGCTCCGCTGCTATGGGTGGCATCTGTTACGTTAATGCCGTAATATTATTAATAGCAAGCCGCCACGCCGACCCGCTGTTCGGCTGTCTGCGCGGCGCCTGCTGTGCTGTAGATGCTGTGGGCTTGTGCCTGGACAGCAAGCCGGCGCCGCAAGGTGCGAAGGCTGAGGGACCAGCTGTGAAACCAGGTTAAAGAAAAGCCGAAGCATTCAACGCCTGAGTTCTGCATTCGGCAAATGTTTTGAGACAATCTGGCGCAAGTCCGACCGGACGAGTGTGTTTTGTTAACTTCTGTGTGAACCCAGCCCTTTGACTGTTTTGATTTTCTGGCCTTTCTTCGACTCGTCCTGAAATTGCACCCCTAGTATTTATCCACTCACAGCAGGAGAAAATCGTCACTGCTTTACTTTTCTCCAAACAAAAGAAATCTATGTTTCATCGCGGAATGAATGACAGTGTACAAGTTGTTGAAAAGCTTTGCTGTCTGCGTGGTTCATTAATTGTTCCGAAACCATGTCGAGGTAAGTGCTTAGGTAACTATGCCTAGGTCGTTTCTGCAGTCAGACGCGCATGATTTTGTAACGAATAATATTAATACGGTAATAATAGGTTGCTTACGAGTTAATATTGCACGTTTGTGTCAAAAGATGTAAGTCATATGTACTGTAAAGAAAAGTAAAAAAAACTGATAAAACCATAAAGCATGTAAATTGTGAAAAACCATAGAGCGTGTAAATTGTGAAAAGGCTTGAAACATGTTGCATTGAGATGAACTACGTACGAAGTTATAAAGGAGAAGAAAAACATTTCTACAGCCGTCCAGGAGCTTTTCAAGTGTGAGAGTTCACACCTAATATTTTAGACATGACAATTTTGTGATGTTTGCTTCCTCAATCCAAGATAACAAACAAAAAGTATCACGCTTTCTCCCAAGTATATTTTGTGTCTTACTGCAGCTTCGTTATCAGTTTTCTGCCAGAAGCTTGTCCATCGGGCGTATAATCAATGTAGTAAGCGTTTTCGCGAATCATTGGCGAACAAGCAAAGCAATTTTTACAGTCCATTTTGGAACTAGCCAAAGCAACGGTATGTTTGAAATGCGGTGAATGCGGATGATGTCAAGGCTTTCATTATTTTAGAACGCAGTTTCGTCTTTTTCACCTACAATTCAGAGCGACTGCGTTGGTGCGATCATCAGAACTAACTTCACAATTCTCATTACGATTGAAACCAACTCCATGTGCCCTACGCGGTATGCTATTGCCGATGCCGTTGATTGTGCAATGGACGCGTTGTTCTAGAAAGCGTTGGGAATGTCCTGTGCAAAACCGAGAAACGACAAATCGTCGCAACTACGTTCGCCATAACTGAGCGACTGGGGCGCGTTGGGCATTTCCGCGTTTTGAAACGTTAACTCGTTTTCCAACGCCTATTGTATCGTTACTTGTGTGAATGCCGTGAGATGAAATTGGTTTACGCATGATCAGTTGACTTGGTAGAGAAGGATGTGACTGTGGTGGGTTCAGTGAGAATCATCATTCAGGTTCGCTGTCTTACAGAGAGAGATTTCACAGCTTGTGACCGCAGAAAGAGCAATGGTCAATTATTTCTATGCATCATGTGAGATAGCATTGTAAAATACTGTTTAGGTATTTGAGAAGGGTAGTTCAGGTGCAGAAACAATAAATGCAGTCACAAAAAAATGACGATTAACAAAATTCTTATGCCATCATCATTGCTAACTTACTCAGGAATAGAATAAAGATGGAAAATGTAAATAGAAGTATCAAATCATTAAAATAGTGTAACAACCATGTAACAATCCATATGCAAACCAAAATCTTACTGCATGTACGTAACACCTGTTTTCTGAAAATGGTTAAATTATCTAATTATTTGCCTGTTTGTTTAACTCTATATGTTGCTCCGAAAACAATTTAACCGCGAGTGAAAGAATTTGAGCATCATCTAACTGAATTGCAATCCAATCCACAATGTACACATTTTAGGCGGCGCAAACGACGCAGCCCTTTATAACATTTCAGTGTAAAAGTATGAATCAAATAGCTTCTTTCCTTCAAAATTTTAAAAACCAAAATTGATTTGAATTAACGATTGCAGAATTCATTCACCAGGTCTCGTGTCATCTGCTTCATATATTGTTTGGAAACGCATTTCTGCGGTTAAAAGTGAATTTGGGAGCAACTAATTATTTGCTAGACCCTTGCAAGACTGCTCGGCAACTGAACCTCATAACCTTTATTGCTTCGTACCACAACTCAGTGGCGAGACCTAAGTCAGGAAATGCACTTGCTAGGGCAACCACCAGTTTCTAGAAGGAAACTATTCTTCCATCTGCCACAATGGCCCTTCAGGAGAAAGAGAATGCTATTTGACGATCCAGTAAATGAAGAAATGCATTTGCATCACCTTCAAGAAGTGGTTCATGCATTGTTTGTTGATTGAAAAATAAGGAAGAACTCTGATATTTTGTGCTCAAACCAGTGGTGCTATGACGAAAAAAACGTTCAGTGGTTCAGGTCATTTGTCGGGAAGGAAATGCAGATAGGTTGCCCAAGATCCGGTTTCATCTACCATATGCGCACGATCATGCTGATCATTCAGGCTTGGGTTTTCAACTAGTTTGTCGCGGTAATATGTAACTATTAGTAGGGTTCCTGCAGCAGTAACAAATGGTCTGGCCCAAGTCAACAATATGCGCTTCTTTTCAACCTTACAGAGGCAGCCGGTATCAACGTAGGCGAGAGCAAAACGTTACGGCGCAGTGCTTTCGGATATTTACTTAGATTGACATCTTGAAGACATAGCTGCAGACCTAACGTACGGCGAAGCGTGCTGCTGTCCGACTTCAGCGCAGACGAAGCACAATTCCGCTCGACAGCAGTAACGCGAATGAGACGAAGGTTGGTTCAGGAACTACTATACAGTAAGTGACAGTCCCACCCGAGCACGTCTGACAGTGTTGTCTGAAAGGTTTTCTTCGTGTCGAATTAAAAAAAGCATGCTGTCGTTTAGTCTCAAATGTTTGTAAAACTTGACCATTCAGTACAACCCGTTCCGTGAAACGAAAGACATGTCAACTATTTTCAGTTTAATTTTGTGTTGTAGAAAGTCAGTGGCTGTGAGGAAATGCCTTCAAAATGCTTTTTTGCAGATGCGTCAGATAACAACGGATTTTTTCCCAGAGACTTGTGCCAGTTTCGTTGAAGATCGATCTGGCTTTACAATTGAAACGTTGAGTATCCGCCTCAACAACATGCCAATCAGCTCAGCAGAAAACAGACAATTTGAAAATGACAGTTAAAAGACAGCTTAATCTGTAAAATCTCATTTTGTCACGACTCCGCACTTAACTACAACTCAACATTAACCTCGAAGCTTTAGAAAAAAATTATAATTGCCTTTAGGTAATTAACCAACAGTCGAGGTGTGCTCTACGAGACAACCTGCTCTACAGCATTTCTTCGGCGATCTGTTGTCTTGACCTCAACGCAAATCGAAAAATCAACTCAACCCTTCTTTCAGCAGCAGATCGCCCGACAAACTCGGCAACTTGTCTAACAGCAATGCGCTTAAAGATGAAAAGACCCTGCTAAAAATTCCCTTTGTGAAAACGGTCAATTGATGTCTGAACAGCATACAGAAAGGAAAAACTCCGTTTCCGCTTTCGGGATTGTCCTACCTTTGGGCGCAGCTCTGGTCGAATCAAAACAATTGACTGCTTTAAAGTATACCTATTGCGACATGCCAAGTGTCCAAAATTCCAGACAGGCATTTCTTGCCACAAAGAGTTTTGGGGGGCAGCACATGACATCGCACACTGCGCTTGTCTCTGCGATGCAGCGCTCCAAGAGGGTGAAATCGCATAAATTATTGTCCAGAAACGTATCTTGTCTGTGTTTGAGAAAAAAACGTGTGCGGCATCGGAAGTAGAATGTTGCGAAACAGGACAGACGTTGTGAAATTTCGACTGTTTCTGAGCGTAACGTTCCATGAGGTGGACTACAGGAGCTAAATCATCTCGGGCTCCCATCCTGTAGCAGTTGTGACGTGTCATTGTGACCTGCTTGTAAGCACTTAAAAATCGCAGTCTCTCAACTTTTACCTGAAGCATAGTTATACGCATTGCCTAGCAGGTTAGTGTTATAATATCTGCAAAAGCTCGTTACTTAACATAAAAGGCCGGACAATTATTGCCATATCCAAGGAAGAATAAACGACAAGGACCAACAAAGAAAGGGGGCGTTGAGTCAAAAAACACTGTCATCTTTTAGAGAATTTGATAACCTCAGCAACTGCTTACTTTTTTCAAAACAACCCAGGATCTGGCGTTGGTGGCAGCTGCAATGAAGACTGATGTGTCAGTTTTCACACTGAGTGCCCGACAAGTGCACTTTGAAATTATTGCACTCCGCACAGCGCGTTTGAAAAAAAGCGTCCCTGAAGCGCCAACATTGTTTTTGATTCACGAGCGTTTTCTGCTCTTCGTCGATTTTACTCAAAAGATGCTGTAAGGAAATTGACTTCATCTCAATCAAGCCCGTTGTGCTCATATGTGGGAATCCACACGTGCGTTACTAGACATCGAGCAGTGAAATGAGCGCTCAGCAGCGCCACCGTGTGTGGCGTTGACCCGCTTTGTGACACTTTGAATGCGGAAAGAACAGACCTTTCCGTGATTCCCCCTCAAGTGATATGGTGGAGTGGCAACGCGTGTAACAACGTTTCCTCGTACTGTATCTTTGGCGGGGGGAATGCCGCTTTCCTACTTACTCATGTTGCACGAAAATATTTTTACTTTAGTTGTCGCTTTGTGTTGGCTTTTCTAGAGAAAAAGTCCCTGCTAGGTTGAGTTTGATTAGTAACATCTCCGGTAGGTCGTCCCCCACTTCTTGTCTGGCGCTGCACGGCTGCGTACTTATGAATAATGTATGATTACTTTGCTATTTCATAATATTCCTGAAAGCATCAATCGACGTGGAAAGGTTGATACGGCGCAGCAAGCTTAGGGTTCTTGTTGTTGCATTAGCGAAGCTGCGTTGTTTGGCAAGCGAAACGTGAATTGTTGAAAGCAGCGTGAAAACAGTTTGTCAGTGAGCTCAAGGAACACCAAATGCAAATCGGAATGTAGGATAAGCTCGCTTTTGCAAAGCAAGGCTACAAGGATGCTGAATTGCGTGGAGTGAATTTTATTTCAATGAATAAATTGTGTTTGTATGGTGCAGCCATGCTGAGCCAAGCGGTGGGCGGGCGAAACGCCGACGGTCTCTTGAAACTACCAGAAGAAAACTTTCAGTGGACAGGCTTTCTGGCTTAGCTGCAGCAGAAATGACCTTTTGCAATGGTTTTCTGGTCAGCACGTAAAAGGTATCGTGCATGCGTGAGGTGTCCGTCCTCTCCAAAAATGACGTATGTGTAAAGCTTTTCCCAGTTCCCGTGTCAAAACTGTTGTTGTCTTGTTCGCATTTTGCTACCCACGGGGACTCATTTCATGTCAGGTGCGATTGTTTCATTTTTGCTTTTTTCACCACGTTTCGTCTTGCTTCGTTTCAATCATGCTTTTGCCTTGGGCTCGAATGTTTCGTTTGGCAGCTGCCTCCCACACTCCCGCTAAGGCTATCTGCCGCTTCACAGACGCCATTCTGTGAAACACTTTTTGAATTTAGCTCGTTTCCTTGGTGAATACGGTCGATTTGAATGTGTATGGATGCCAAGAGGGACGCTTGCTTCAAGTGTTATCGGGCAGTGCTCATCATGTGATTAATATTGGGTTTCAAAATCACGTGTATGTCAATAGGATGCGTGGGGTTGTCAAGGAGTCGCAGCGTTCGTTGATCCTTTCAGTGCGCGAAGCTTAGAATCCGAGGAGCAAGTCTACGATGCAATACTGAAAAAAATCAAGTGCTTAAAATCGAAAGTAAAAGTTCACTTGATCTCATGAAGTCGCGTGCAAGCTTTTAGAATAGCATGCTGGTTCTTTAATGTGCTGGCAATCTCTTAACGAGTGCCATTCACGTACCTCATGCTTTCTAGGAAAGTTGCTTCTTGTGATGCTTGCAGGCTCAGCGTTGCAAGCAGTCGTTTGGAGACCACTTTCTGTCGTAGAGCTTGCTACTTGAAACCTGATATCACTGGAAAGTAATTTGACCTCAGTTGCAGAAAATTTACTTGGGTTGCGCCACTTTAATCAGTCGTCTTGTTGCGGTATTTTGTTTTGCGGAAGTGTGACGCAATACGCAGCATCGTGACCAGAGATCACCTGAACATCACGAGATGTTTATGGGGTCACAAACTATTTGTTGATTTGGTCTGCGCAGAACCTGTCTCATTGAATTGTTGCTTTTGCTCAGAATAGACGATCTATTGCAACCTTATAAGTATAAAGCACGTTACTTCTGGTGTGCAATTGCAGACGACAAAGGCTTTCAGTGACATGTTCGGTTGCAAAGTTTGTGTTACTAATACTCAAAACGTTCGTATCAGCTTGAAATAAAAAAAGTTGAAGACATTGCAATGAGATAATACAGTATATCTTTTTGTGAAAATATGTGTGATGATTCTTATACTATTAAGCGAAGTATTTGCTGTTGGAAGCATCTACAGTGGATGTCTCATATTTGTGAAAGCCACCCTTTCGACAGAGATTGTTTAAAGCAGGTGTTTCCAAACTTTTTTCCAAGAGAGCAAAATTCTGAACATGTGCAGGCGCTCTGGACAAGACTCTTATAGCATGTGTGGTGAGTACCTCTGACATGATTACGCCTGAGCTACTCAAACTTTAAAGAACATGAAGCACCGTGTTTTAAGGTAAGTTGAAAAATAGATTAGGAGTGACAAGAAGAGTCCACACCCTTGATTCAGTGACGGAGACAAACCGAAGTAGCTGGATTCTTGACGGCACATGCGCTTCTACATTCCCTTCTTTTGCATTACTCTGATTACAATAGCTGTGTGTGAATGTAAGCAAATCGTGAAACAGAAATCGCTTTGCCTTTAAATCAATCCTAATTCAAATCAGTTTCTTTTTTGAAAGTGGAAGTCTACAATATTTGGACTACACGCTCTTGTGAATACGAGGTTTATTTCATTGCCACGTCCCACACAAATCACGTCAAGCAACTGGTCGAATTTAGCTCGGGCGCAATCCAATTACCCCTATAAAACAACTTACTTTTTACGCAACGGTACAGGTAAACGTTTTTTGATCGGATCATCCCTGTAGGCAGAATAGAGCAAAACGCTCCAATGTCTGCTAGCAATGTGGTTAGAGAATGTTTAAAATAAATACTGATATTTCAGTGCGACGTTTCCCAACTTTCTACGAACTGATGCCCCCACTCGTGTGCAAAAGCGCTCGTTGCAGAGGACGTTGTTTGTGGTAATGGCTGCTTTCAAGTTGGTGGAAATTTACTTCTCAACAAATTTATTTTTGAGCATGGTTCCAAATTCAAAATGGAAACAAAGCTCTTTGCAGTGTTTTGTTACTTACTTGATACGGCGATTTTCATCCCCTTTCAGTTAATTAGTGACCCAGCTTTGCGCTAGGGTAAGCTGGCTGTAGGAAATCATCGTGCAAACTCCGTTGCCTTTGCTTTGATACCACGTTGTATGCATTTCACTACGACAGCATCTCGGGCCGCAACTGTCACATTAAGGTCAGCAAAGGTTTTGCACTTTTATTAAGAAACAGTATCTCCACTGACTCTACGCGGTCTAAACTTATCGGAATTAATTTATAATCTAGTAAACAAGGGAGTTTACCTTGTGCAAATTTGTATTCATATTAAAAATGTCTTCCAAATGCCTTGGAATTGCAGACAGAAACCGAGTGTTAGCAATTCTTCAACTCCGTTTTATTCTTTCACAAGTGGAACGACACGTGTATCGTTCCCTCACGACAACCTATCCGTGCAGATCAGGTTTCACTTCTTTGTGTGCCGATTGCAACACCATTGCTGTAACTTCAACACGTGTGAAACACATTCTGTCATATACGTACGTAAGCACGTATATGTCATGCTTTGTCACCAAAAGTAGCCATTCGCATGACTGGTCAGAAGGCTCGCATCGCAGGTTTCGCCCATGCGTTTTGTAGCATTCGCTACAAACGGGTATGTGTGCAAGAGAAATTTAATTATTTTAGGCATAAAGTAATCGTTCGGTGATCTAGCCTTTTCCTTTGGAGGAAAGGGCATTTCATTCATTTCTGTCTTTCACCAACGTACACAATGCCCGAGTGCAAGGAAAAATGAAGTTGGGTGGCAGACAATTGCGTTAGCATCAGTGAGTTTGAATGCCGCTAGCGGTTTAAATTGGGTCAAACAATCGACGAACAAATCGATACCAGCACATGGGCATCTAGTGCTTTGTCGGCAGATGTTCTGGAATCATCATCAACATCTGCTGCCAATTCGCTTTACATGGTAACGAAGTGGCTGTGATGTCCACTACTTCAGCACGTTACCGAACCGCGGCAAATTTGGAGCCGTCACTCACCGTTCACTGGCTGACCTTGCTTGCTTGTGCGATTTGAGAACTGTGTAATCTGAGATTTTTTGCAATTTTCCCTGACACTGTGGCCTTTCGCGTGATTGGGTCGCTTTCACTTTGGGTTATTGATCCTGCAGGTTGACAGACTCGTGGGTTTATGGCTTTTCCGCTGTTTGTCATCGTTCAAAGCGCATCGCAGCCGGACAGAATCAGCATAAAAGGCCGGTGCGGTCGTAAATTCCAATCGGCGCATTTGCGCGTTACCGCCAGGGCGCTTCCCGTGTGTACACCATGCTTTTCTGCGGGATAAGCATCACACGTGTTAAAAGGTGCAAGTAAATGCTGAAAGGTGATGTTGTTTTCTTGCATGGTGGACATTTATCTCATACGTACAAAGCTATGCTTCCACGTATCACTAAAATTACTCAGAAGTGAATGGGACTTTTTCTAGAGACATTCAGGATTATGTCTGAAGAACAAAACAGCTTTTTGCCGTGGTAACTTTCCAGGTATCTTCAAAAATTGGTGTTCTCTGTTTCAGCTTTCTTCGAATGTGGGTGTTCTCCCTCAAAATGCTATTTTATTGGTTATGCCTTCAACGAATATATCGAACGATTGTCCCTGGGTTTCAGAATCTTTGTTTTATGTTGTTTATTTGTCTTCCTTCGTATAAAAGTTAACAAATGAAAAATTTTAAATCAACTTTGAATATAAGGGTACCTTGCTATAAAAATTTTCTGAGTGCCATTTAATAAAAAATGTTAGTAAACCAAAGTTTTGGTTTTGTAAACTTCCAAGATATTAAAAAATACTGAAAAAAAAAGTGTAGAGTTTTCGCATCAAATTTTTATCTTACAGCGAACAAAAAGACTAGATTCGCGTTTTGAAATGCGGCCTACGACAACGAAGCAAACGAAATTGCTGTGCTCGTCAAATAGAAATTTTAAAGTTGAGCGTGATTATTTCCGCTTTAGCTCATCGCTACACATTACAGAGATAACACCAACATAATTGAGCGATCTGTCAATTCCTTTGATTTTATGTAGTTGTGGTGATTAAGAGCGCTTTGGGGGACTGGGGATATCGCCCCTCCGTAAAATCTATAAAAGTAACTGTATTCGCCACAATTTTGCTCAATTTTGAAAACAACTTTCGCGATAGTATGAGACTTGACTACCAAATATTAATGAACTCGACTCCCCCAACCTTGCTGGCTGGATCCGCCCCTGGCTGTTACCATCCTCGTGAAGTTTAATTTCTTCGAGATACAAGACACACGTTGAAGAAAATGACAAACTGTGCTGCACTGAGCCATTGGTATAACAAAATATTTTGTCACTAAACGGACGTGCAGCACTTTTCCAGGTCTTATGGATCGGTTTCCTGAGAAACGTTTGAGGTATTGGTCAAATATTTATCCCATGAAATCGAAAAAAGTTCATGTAAGAAACGGGTACTCTTGTTCCATCAAGCCCGCTTTATCACGGAAAACCATTCACAATGCAAACTTTCTTTCTTGACCCATTAAACATTTCACGTATGTGGGAAAATTTTTTCTAACGTGCCGGTTACCCGTGCCTTAAATTAATTTTCCGAACACTTGCTTCGCGGGCCTGCTGCTCTGAAAGTGGGAGCATACAGTTTATGTGGTTCAACCTGCGGTAGTTAAGCGTGCTGGATCAAATCTTTTGACTTCTTTGAAAAGGTTGCTGCCAAAAATGCTAAGCTGCGTTTAGTTTTCAATGCAAAGTGGTCAGCTGCTTTTTCAGGGGCGCAAACGAAGCGTTTGAACTTCCTGTCTGTGTGCGAATCGAATGTTTTCAGAAGCTAAATTTTAGTTTGTTGTGAACAAAGTAAGTCATTCAATGCGCGGCCCACATTATGATAGTGACATGATTTTTGGTTCAGTGAGACATTTCGGTTAGGCATAACTGGTTTAGTCAAATAAAATATCACTCTTAAATCCGGAGTGCAAACTCTCTTGAAGATTATTATGAGTCCTGCAACTCCGATGGGAGCATACAACCAGTCATGGCTAGTCTGGGCGTACACGATATAACTGCTTTGTTCTGGCACCACTTATTCACTTAACTGACAAAAAGCACTTGGACATCCGTTGAGTAGGAGTAAACAAATGTCGATGACACAGCCTTCCTGGAGAGTTAGCGTTTGGTCCACTTCACAGCAAGATATTGCGGTTATTACTTACAACGATTGCGAAGAGAAGGTTGTTTTTTCCGTTATTTGCGTGAATTCAAATTGAAATGTGGAAAATCAGAAGCATCGGAAAGACTTTTAGCAACTTTTTTTGGTCTGGCCAAACTAGCTATATTTAAAGCAGACCTTCCTGTGGAGTAGTACGACTGGTTTAAATTTAAGCGATGCAGTGGACGAATCCAACTGGTTTGCATACGTTCAGTGTTCAGAGATCCCATGACAGACTGATGCCAACTGACAGCTCTGATGTCACATGTCTTTCGACAAGAAGCCTCTTCCGCGATTAGATTGGTCTGAAATGTCAACGCATCGGTTCTTTTTTCAAAAAATCTTGATCGTTGTGAATGCTTGTCAGCACATAGCAACACTATGAGTCAGAAGTACCGTTGAAGTAACCACTGCATAACCAAGGTTTTTACCTTCCCACAGCGATTTGTTATCAGTGAATGTGGCACACAGGCGACATTTGGCCGTCTAAAAATTCAAATGTTGCTTCCCCGGCAAGATCATTTGCCATTGTGGCCGGATTACATGTCAGAGACAGGGTGGAAGAAAGAACGGTAACGTTGGTCTTTGACTGCAGTCAGCTTTGCACTTTTAACCTATTGAAGCCAGCAGGCAAGGATCAGATGAGGTCACGGACAAGATTGTTCAGAGTCCAGCTGCCAGAAAAAAGTGGGTACTTGCGACCTATCTCATCTTGTTAAAACCTTAACGAAATCGATCAAGCGATACCGAGTTGTCATAGGTTTCGCTCGGCTGAGTTAACCTTTTATTCAAACACAGAAATGCTCTGCATTCCGTGACGGAGATTTCCGTTTTCGGAAAACTTTAGGCTAGCATGCTGTTGGAGAACCGAGTAGTTGGCAAATCAGGCAATGAAATGTCGCTGGCCTTGTTTCTCTTGCTGTGTTCATCTGTTCCATCGAGGCTTGGGCTTTTAGAATGTTTTGAAAGTGCTTGCATCTGTATTGCTTCTCGGTTTACAGTTGTTTTTTATCGCTTTAATAGTCACTGTTTGCCTGGATTTTAACAATATATTGGACAAATGTAGCTCTGAAAGTGCCTAATTTTGCCAAACACCGTTGTTTACTTTTTGTTTACTAAATTTAATACATGCAATAGAGAGCAGCTGCACTAGTAAAGGTTTTCGCGTAACCGAGTGTCAAGCCCACGTAAAGGGTATTGCAGCATCGAACTTGTTTAACTAGTAGAGCCCATTCTTGCAGCTATTTGTGAACAGGAATGTTTCGCGTGCTTTGCAAGCCGCATTAAATAGAGCCCACGCTGTGACAGGCAAATTGCGGCCGCCGAAAGAATTTTGCAGCAGTTTGTGACGCTCGAAGAGAAAGTGGGTGCAGACAAAGAATTGGCGCTGCGTGGTCGTAAATCAAAGCAGCGACTAGGAGGTTTATAAGCAGGTGTGAAAGCTGATGCAGTTGGAAAGAAGCCTTCGTTTGAGTCGTGCTGAAAGCCTGTAGGTACGTCTTCAGCACTTGCCTTTTGTTGCGCTGTCAGATGAGTCGTTGGTGAACGCGACCAGGTAGAACGCGCATGGTAGAACACGATCGGTGGCTCGTTTTGAAACCCAACAAATCCGTAATGGGCAAGAAGGCCATTGCTGGCATCCTGGGACGAATAAAATGGTTGACCCGAATTGGATGAGTTGAGAAAGTAAGTCTGTTTTTTGTTCTTACTGATTCCTATTGAATGGAGTGCTGCATGGAAGATTGTTTTCTGGAGACTTTTGGCACCATGACGATCCACTTCTGACCGTGTGCGCGTGGCACGTCGTCGGTACATGACGTCACGTTGCACCGCAGCGGATTGACATGGTGTCAGAGATTTCCGAAAACTCTGACAACTTCATGTCAGTGCTGAAGCTGGGAAACAACATCGCGCAAGCGTTCCTAAGGCTGCGGTGACGACGTGCAAGAAGCCCGGGGCGTTGCTTGCGCAGGATCACAGCGAGGTGCAATTCCAACCGCTCGTGTGAAAGCCGATCAGATTCGGTGCTGTTCAAGGTTAGCTTTCGCAATCGTGCTAGGGCGACTGTCTGCTAAGTAGATTCAGGATCGAGGGCGTCCAGTGTTCGTTTTCCTACAACTGTCACCCCGGGCGATGATTTTCACCACTCGATCGCGTAATTTCTTGGGAATGGCAGCGCCGACTCTCGCATATCATTTTCACCGTGTCTCAACGCCCCATTATACGCGGTTGAGTTTGATCTTCCCGTTGCTTCCGCGTTTTTATTGTCACCGCTGCACGCCTGGCTGGCGGCCTTTCAAGCTATTGCTCATGGAAGCTGTGGCTTGAAAAAGATACCCGTTCTGCATAACTACATAGTCTTACTGCGTCCGCTACTGTCATGCCGCTCTGAAATTTTATACATTTTTTTCATCTGAAACATCAATCGTGGTGTCAGTTGTTAAACATCGTTTAAACCCGAGTCACCACGACTTCAAGCCTTTGTTACATGGTTAATTTGTGTGCTGTGAAATTGTTTTTGAAACCCACGGCGGATGTAAATACAACTAGACAACTGTTTACAGAAAATGCAATGTCAGCGTTAAAGCTGTCTATCATATAAACTTGTATTGGGTTTAGCACCTCAGGAAAGTACCAAGTATTGCCAATTACTCTCATGCTATGTCTACACAGGCTGCAGGGTGCATTGTGACTAGTGCTTCATTAGCTACTCTGAACGAATGTGAGAAAAACCGCCTTGTTTCGGTTTGCCTCAAGTGGAAGAACGATGACAAGGTAAGATGTGCTGTGTTGCTAAGCGCCGCCCTCATAATCAAAATGTACTTGATTCGCTGTATTTGGTTTCTGTGTTAACTCCTTGTATGGGCGCAAGACACTCCCAACATATGAATCCGTTCTTTTCGCAAACGTAACAATTTCGTTTCTTTGTCCTTTCAGAACAAGTCACCGGCATTTCTCGCATTGTAAAAGTCGTTGCCTCTGGCGTCCCGTAATCAGAACGTTTGTCCACTTGCACCTTGTGCAGTGTACTTGCAGGAAATGGTCCAGAGTGCTCTTTAAGTTCGAATATTGGTCTTGACGTTCAGAAAATAACAGTTTTTTCCTCTTTTTGCCCACGTTGTTCCGACCCCGACAAAAACAAAGCTCTACATATTTTCGTGCTGAGATTCATATGACGTAATTGAATACTGGCGCCATCACAGCGCATTATGGTGATGTACGGCAGGAAAATGTGCTTGGATACCGCCTATCGATGCAGTTCACTGGCTGTCTTTCAATCAAGATGAAATTTGAAAAGGAGCTGACCTTATGAAATGCCTGACTGAAAACGTCATATCGTCAGAATGCCGGCCATAAACTGAACTGTGCTGTTCCCTTTCCTCTTCAGGTTGCTTTGATGTGTTGTTTCGTTTATTCTTGAATCAATGCAGTCTTAACGCAGTAACTGCACACCGGTCTTGCTTGCCAGTGTACAAAAAATTTTTGGGTTCTTAGAAAGAAATCACGCTTTTTAAATTCAGCATCACGAAACCTGATCGAGTAATCAGTCCCCACAAAGGCCACGCAATCGATTTCACGTATCTAATCACATCATCAGTCCTAAAAGTATGTTTGAAGAAGATGGACTCAGGATGCGTACAGTTCGTCAAATCAATTTCCTATATAAGAAATTTATTGATTAATTTGTCTCAATCACCTTTGCGGACGCTAATCACTTTAATATAAATACAGTATATATGTGCAAGTCTGATAATCGTAGCGTTTTGAAAGAGAAGCCCAGTCGGCTGATTGCCTGAAAGCTTGCACAGCCAAACTAGAGCTTTTAATTGTTGAAACCCAACTAGAGTTCATAACCTCAAAGATTTTCGTTCGTGGTCTTATGTCCCGATCGAAAAAATGACATTTACTTTAGGCAGGCTTGCTGCCATCACAAGTATGCGCCTCTGCCATTTTTGATGCTATGAGTAGCAGTATGTTTGGAAGGACAATTCCGTGCAGTAAGCTTGTGCAAAGCTCGTGAAGCTACGGGTTGCTGCGAAAGACTAGTAAATTTGACGAAAGTTACAGTTAGTGAAATTTGGGTCAAAGTTTACTCGTGTTAGCTGAAGTGTTTAAAGAGAAATCATATTTTTATGAAAGAAAATTTATAATGCTCTGAATAGTAACAGTTTTTTGAAAACCAAATGGTTAAAAAATTTTTGCATATTTAATCCTTTGCGACCTTACACAATAAGGCAAAAGCGACAAACGAAAATGAGGCAGAACAACAAAGAACTGGCAGTGAGGTGGCAATCCTACATCGAGCCAAGAAAAATATGGATTTGTTCCAAACTGGGAGTTTTTTAGATGGTCTGTTTCCATATGTACAATTTCATAGTGTCAGTCAAAGTTGAATATACTTTCATTATTGGTGCCGCTGCTCTTTTCAGTCTAAACCAGAATATCCGTTTTGCGAAACTGATATGATGCAACGTAATTGTGACTTCATATGAATTGTGTGGGGCGCTAGAAACCTAGAGCTAACTGATGTTGCTCACAACAAAGTCATCAACTTGAAAGCGATGTTGTGATCTTAACGAGACGAATCGATGGTTTTGTGTAGAGGTGGTAAAAACTATTGACATTTTTATGTAGTTACGCCACACGAACCTTGCAAACTATTTCCAAACTATTATACCAATTTCTGCGTGGCATTCTCCACTAGACACTGACACATCCGCTAAATGGTTTTCGTTTGGCGATGCGGTCACTAGCTCAGAGCAGGGGACCGTCTCTCAGCAAGTTCCCAATCTCTTGTGCAAATATTTACTTGACATGCCATCAAAGGTCCTTTCACTTTCAACTTATTTTGAAAAGCACACGGAAACGACGGGTGGCGTCTTGCGGACGTCAAGTAAATGGAGGGTGGTTCTGATTTAATGTATATCAACTGTAGCAACGCTTGCCTTAACAGTTGCGGAAAATCCTGTTTGTGTGACCGTGATGTCGAAAAGCTTGTCAATCATGGCCGACTTAACATCCGTGATGACTAGCATTCCAAAATTGAAAACACAAAGCACCAAGCTGTATGAACTAGGACATGATATATGCACTTAATGAGCAGGATTGCCAGCCTATCTTCACCAAGAAAAGCCAGGCTTAGTCCCAAAAAATAGCAGTCATAAAGCATACACATATAAACATGCATAACCAAACACAAAATAGATATTAAAACTCATCAGAAACATTTCGGGAATACAATTCCAAACTTTAGAAGCATTTTCTTTCCCCGTGATAACACTGACGTGCATTTGTTTCTTATTAAATACATCGAGCATTTTTGGGGCACCGTAAAATATTTACAATATTCTTTGCACCCTGCGTGGTCATAGACTCCCGTGAGAAAAGGTTTGTAATGAATATGCAGCTCAGACAATGCTTTGTCAGAGTCAAAGCCTTTCTGACATAAAAAAGCCAGACAAAATCTGACTTTTTTTGATAAAAAAAAAATCCAATTGCGTTAAAACCAGAATTTCAAAATCTGGTTTCAAAAAAGCCAAATTGGCAACCCTGTTCGTCTCGTGCGGTTTGACAACCCGGTGATTGCACTGCTGCGCTGCACCATTCAATAAAACTATTGCAACAGTCCGTTTATTGCAGTCGAGCTGCTGCGTTTGAGCAGACAAAATTCCCACGCGGTATTCTTTGTTAGCTGTTTGCGCCATACAATGTATGCGTTTTTTGACAAACGCGAAATTTTGTGAAGGTTTGCTAGTTTTCAGACGTTGTTGTGTCGCGGATTTCTATGTACTGTAGAGCGACTCAGGCTGTTTCTACTTCAGTTCTTTTTTCCCGAAGTCCCAATCGTCAAAAAGAATGCTTTAAAACAGGGATGTCACACTCACTTTAGCCGAGAGCAAAAACAGCATTGCCTTCTTTCATAGGGGCAGTTGTAACAGGGACAAGTATGAAATATTTGTCCAAAGGGTTAGTTTGGTTCGCGAGTGAGTGGCACTGCTCTAAATTGTGTTTTGCTCGTGTAGCAAAAGGCTACATACACAAAGGTACTCGTAAAGTCACCAACTCGGTGTCTGAGTTTCGGATGTTGAATTACAAATGTCTGTGCACGTCGTAAAGGAAGTCACTTGCTTTCTGTTGTTTGGTACAAGCCACCTGTTGTTTTCTTGATTCACCTGCACCAGCCTGGAGTTTAAGAAAACAAAATGAATTTCTTGTATTTTATGGAGAGTGGAAGAAAGATAATAAGCAGAACCCTTGTACGCTGATCGCTGGGGTCATTTTAACAGCAGTTTTACATCTAGCCCTCTGAGCTGCTGTGCAAATGGTGCAATGTCATTCGGACTACCAAAAAAAACAACGTGACGTCAAACTAATCTTTTATAAATTCTGAAGCTAACGATATGTTAGGATAATAACCAAACACAGCCAATTTCGCTTGTCTCTATTTCATCGCCTTTCATTTTATTTCGCTTTTCTCTCTACTGCACAGTGGTGGTACTTCGGCGTTAAGATGGCAAAGTTAGGGGAACATTTTCTTGTTGTATTTTTAGGTACTTTAGTTAACAGTCGGTGCAATTTAAAGATCGTCAGCGTCCTCAAAAGACCACGCCCCAGCGAATTCTCAGTGGGTTTCGTCACCACCGGCGGCCATTTTAATGTAAACATATTTCCATTAGGTGGAACGGCGAAGCACAGCCCTGCACGCTCTGGTGAGCAGGACGTTGTGTTTGCGACATCAGCAGGGTACGGCCAAGCCACAAGTTAATGGCAGTGGTTGTAGTGCCTCCGCTATCCAAACTGACCATATTGCCAAGCGGTGCTTTTGGGCATCAGCTGCATTGTAAGAGTTGTCTGTCAAATTGCCGCGGGGATAGAACGCAGAAACCGAACCTCGCCATTGGTAGCTTTTAGTCGGAGATAACATACCTTTGATTTTGTATTGAACAAGCTTCGTCTGATCAACTAAGCGAGCTTGCGAATTCCTAGTTTTTTTTTCAAACCAAACTTTATTTCATAGCTTGGAAAGTAAAAACAAGTTTCTTTTTAAAATCAGGATCTCGCGAAGTTGGCAAGCAACGCGATCGGAAATGTTTCGTGCACGTTGAAGTATGTGGACAACAAAGACTGGGACAAATTTTCGAAAATCTCGTTTGTGGTCGTTGCTGAGCAACAAGGTAAGTTTATTAAGCGATCCACCTTGTCGCAGACGTTCCTAGAAACCGTGGGTGCGCTGGAGGCGCCCGGGAGGTCAACTTAAAAAAAATCAAGCACCACTGAATTTGAAAACCGATGCAGAACGTACCTCACCTGCATCGGCACTTACTTTTCTGTATGACTTACAAACTTTTTGTGAGAGTGACTGCGCGATTTCGTTGGAGCTGTTTGCGCTGCTGGCTGGTGCGCGTTCGTGCAGGCAGTGGGCCGCGAATGCCCTTGAAGGCTTTATTTGTGTTATATTACATGGGTGTAGTGGGGCGGGAACGCATGGGAACGGCGTTCCCACACCTTTTTCACGTTTTCGTTTAAATGAGCTTGAAGCTGTTGTAAAATGGCTGTTTCTTGGATGCGTTCCTACATCGTTTTTGTTAGTACTACGTCCCTGGTTATATTTTCATATGTAACTGGTATTCTTCATAGCTACTTTCGTGAGAATCTCTTATATAATCTGACGATGAGACTTCACCAAACGTTTCGATTCTAACCTTGCGGTAATACTAAAGTGAGGTCAAGAAACAGCGCGTTGTAGCTGATGTGGNGACTTAGATGCTGCCACTGCTTGGAACGNTTACGAACTGTTGCCAGGTTTTGATCATGGAAGCCTCACTTACGTCACGACAATCCGTGCCACCGAAAACGTGGAAAAGTAGAGTTCCGCAAACGTGGAAAAGTAGAGTTCCGCAAACGTGGAAAAGTGCCACCGAAAACGTGGAAAAGTGTAGAGTTCCGCAAACGTGGAAAAGTAGAGTTCCGCAAAACGTTAAAAACGCCTTGAAGTTTTTCGCTGTAGAAGTCTTGCAGGTTTAGATGTACCCTCTTTGGACCCTGCTTTTTTCGGTAATTTGTCGGTCATTGACCGAATATTTTTAATGACCGACAAAAGTAAGTCAATTCGGCCATGATGCTTTTTTCAGTCATAAAAAATGTCCCAAAACGAAAAAAATGGCGTAAGTTTTTAAGGCTGTTTCGTACAAATGACTGAAATGCCTCAGCGAAAGGAAAAACAGGTTTGGTTTAACCAAACGAATGATATGCAAATGTCCAAAGCCTAGTTTCAGGGCGAACTTCCGCGATTGTACGAAAGGCATCTTTGGCAAGAAACNTGGGACTGGGTGTCGGCATGTCGCACCGCCCGCCAGTGCCAATGCTTNGAAATAAACCTGCCGCTTATCTCGACTTTGAGAGACTCGGCTTTCTTAAGGAACGATCAATCTTGTGAATGCATTCCAACATGAACAAGTGGTTGATTCACAATGTGGAGATCAACTACGAGTGAGAGGCACCCAGAGACAAAGCTTTTTTTATTTGCTGTAGGTCACGCATGTTTGTGGTCTTTCGTTTAAAAGGTCGGGCATGTGTGAAAGGCCGCGCCTCTTCAAATTCTGTTCTTGTTTGCATTTTGGCAAATGTGGCCGGCCACTTAGTGTGCAATATTACCCATGTGCACGTTTGCCGAATGAAACTCTTCATGAAATGAAAAGTGCGATGAAACGTCGACAGGTTGCTTTTATTTTTGCCCATCAGTTCGTAACAGCCATTTATCTTTCGAATGCGTTAAATCCAGATGTTCTATATATAGAATGTACACTTCCAACGTGACGCAGACGGAGTTTGAGCGGCAGACGACTGATGTTGACTGTGTATAATGTGACCTGCTGATGGTTACGTCAGTCGTACTAGTTATCATATCGAAACAAAGTATGACTAAAGCTCACTGCGAGCTAAACAACACAGCTCCATCTGTTTCGCAAGCACGCGCTGCGAAAACGATGATCTTTGTACCTGATCGACCAAACCGCCCCGTCTCGAGGCATGCGCGGTGAGTGTGGCCGGAATGGAATGCTGACACTGCGGCAACCTTTCCCAGCAGGGGCAACCGAAATTAGATTTCACAATCAAAATTTCGCTTTCGCGATTGGCGACGCGAAAAACGGCCGCACGGGGGCTTGGTAATTCTTATTTGACATATGTCGAACGTCGACGCGCACCTTTTCCGCAAACCCAGGTTCGACACCGACCATGAGCTCGGCAGGGGGGGGGGCTTGCTGTCCATTGTTCGCGTTTGACTCGTAGGGAGACACCGCGATGATGCATATTTTTAGCCCGTGAGTAGATCTTTCACGACGAAAAGAAGTAGAAAGCAGCTTGTATCGAATGTTCAGTGCTTGGTGACGCGGCTCAATTTAATGAGAACACCTGCGACAAGTGATGAACGTGCAGATGTTCGGCCCAGATTCTGTTGTTACATAGAAGGTGTGCCGACTACGTGAAGTGTTTTTAGATGAAAATATCTTTTTCAAATAATTTTTAGGTATATTTCGGCAGGCTTCGCACCTCACAATTGTTTGGCGCATGTTGACACATTATGCATGCCTGATTTCCAACTGGTATGGTTCAAAAAGGCAAAGCTAGAATTGCGCCGACTGTTTCCTTGCCAACGCAAAATACGACCATTTTTGGTTGAACTCAAACCCCACGATTGGCGCCGAACTGTGTGTCCAACCGCCAAATTCAGTCGAAGAACCGTTGTGATGAAAAATGTTGCTAGCAGGGCATTGCAAGTTTCTGGAGTTAATTCGAACTTCAGTGTTCTCTGCTTAGAGTAAGTTTTCTTTGAATTTCAGTTTATAATGTTTTTGAACTTTCGACTATTTCAGAGAATTCCCCCATCCACATTTTGAAAATCGTTCCCACGAATTTCATAATAGAAAGTTGGTTGGGAGACTAATTTTTCTGTTCTGCGCCTGAGTCAACAAAGCCAAAGTGCTCAATCGTGACATCACCCCGAAGTGCCGGTGTGTTTTAGCACTGACAGTTAACTTGGAACCAATATCTAGCGAGATAATTGCCAGGATACGGATATAGATCCAAGGCGTTACCGAATCAAACACCTGCCCTTCATCGTGACTGTAGTGTGGGAATCAAGAACAAGATGTGCTTGATTAGTTTGAGTTGACGTTCGGTCCTAGAAAAATGACTAGCAAAACTTTGGTTGCGTACTAGAAAGAAAAAGCTGCCGGAGCATGCAATTGGCTTGATATTTTCAAAGTTTGCTTTGGTGTGATAGGGAAAAAAATCCGCCTTTTTTATCCGTTTTAAAGGAAAAACGTTGAACGATTTTTATGTTGTGGCTACCGATCCGACTGAGCAAGACTGTCAAAATTTTATTCTTTTAAACGAAGACGTAGCGTGTATCTGATGTGACCCCCTTAACAGAAAGCAGGAGCATCGGTTTATTGAGTAATGTGCGTTCTCACAGAGATCAGAATCATCACGTGACACGCAAAGATGCAACACATTTGACACTGCAGAAAACTCCTTATGCATACACGCCGAAACGTGTGGATGATTACGTACAACAGACCCCGCCACATTTTGAGCCTCAACAATAATTTGAATTGGAGTCTAGTTTGTCATTTGAATCGAATTCTTGAAATGCGCTACATTCCGAAAGATGTTTTTTGCCCAAAATGATCTTAAAGCATTACATTTTAACTGCTCGGAGAAAGCTAGACACAACCACGTTTCAATTTAATTGTAGCGTTACCACAGTGCTACCGCATTGTGACTGCGACGAAGACGGCTTCAGTCAATGCCCGGGCTTTGCCGAACGGAGAATGCGCGACAGCTTTTCATCTTCTCTGCCCGACTGAACCTATTCTCTGAGGAGTGCCGTTAGCGCAACCTAATGCTAATTTGCTTGGAGACCCGGCTGCCAAGCCAACAAATCCCTTCGGTCCTTTGTTGAGCGCTGACAGACGCGGAAGGCCGGCAAGGCAACCCTCGGCCCAACCCGGTGTTCCGACGCAGGGCGATTTAAAAGCGACCTTGCGGGATCTGCCCTTCCGTCGCCCTTCGCCAAGGGTACGGGATCATTGACGTGCACATCTCTACGCGACTGTTTCCGGGATCGCACGCTTGCCAGCTGTTACGAGGCTACGTCAGCCAGGACGACGACTGGATTTGTTGCCTCGCATGCGCTTGTCGCTTCTTCGGCACGGAAAGTTCCTTCAGCTTTGGACAACGTCACGTGACAAATGGTTCCTCTGGTTGGATTAGTGGTAACGGCACACCAATCGACTATCCATATCTCCCGATACGACCCGAAATTAAACGTTTGCACACTCCTGGTAGCGAAATGATTCCTAAACTGCATGCTTCCCGCGTATCCCCATTCACGGGTCGTAAACGAAAGAACTGTGAGTGCATTGGTTTGTTTTGTTTAAAAGTTATTGCAGTAGTCGCTTTCAATCATTTTCTGGTCACGGACCACTTCAAAAAATTTCAATCTTGCTGATCCCTTCCAGTTTGTAATTAAAAAATTGCTACAGTGTATGGAAAATTCCGAAGTTCTTATAAGAAAGACAGTTTCTTAAACAAAAAAATAGTACGTACTAAAGATGCTAAAATTATGAATAACGCCGATGTACCTGGAACCAAAAGACATGTTTTAAACTTCATGCGTTTCAAACGATCAATTGTAGGTCCTTCAATGGCTTTTAAACAAACGCATGCAGGTGCCCGCTCCATCCTTTACTCGGACAGTCTAAGACTTCGCAGATGTAACGACAAAGCGCTCCTTGCTGCTACCCACAGATATTATGATCAAACGTTCTGATAAGATTGAGCCCATTATCGCTTGCAAGTCTTGGAACTTCCAGTACCAAGCCCTTGTGTGCTCTTTCGGTTGAACTTTAGCGCCGCCGTGTGATTTCTAGCAAGTCGGATCGGTTTTCGTGTGCCTGATCGTGGATGGGGCTGGATGGACTCGGGCCTTACATAGAAAAATGCGAGATGTTAAGGTGCAAGTAGGCCAGAGTTTACGCAGAGTCGGTCGTTACGAAATTGTCAGCATTTCACACTTAGCCGTTATATGTTTCTTTACTATGACCGGGTTTCTTCAGGTGTTCCCATTTTATGTCGCTTTCCTAAGCTTTCTTAAGCTTCCTAAGCTAAGTTTTCAATAGTTAACTTTATTTTGACTTTGTCAAAACTGTTGCCTGTTTTGGGCTTTTCGTATCTGGAAACGATAGAGCGTTGCGCAACCTGGAAAACTGACTCTAGTCACCCGTTATTGACGTCGTACCACAGTTTGGAAAACACTTAAAGGCATCCTGCGCGACACGTTATGTTGTCTTCCAACATGAAAAACGCTAAATTGCGTCAAGTGGCTGGTAAATCCCTTTCCGCTATCCCAGCATGACGTCTTTCGTGGACGACCACAGGCACCAGCCAAGCGTGTGTGGTCAGCATTAAACAAATCTAGGAATGAAGTGTAAAAAAGCAAGAGTAAAGCACTTTGATGCAGCGAGCTCCACTTTTAATTTCTGATTTTTCTTATGCTTTATTTTTTCTCTAGAACCGCAACGTCTAATAAATGAAAAGTTAGTGTACATCTTTTTGTGTAATACTCTCAATGCCATACTTGCGTAAGTTTTCCGAAAGAGGCCTGATGCTTTGCGGGATGTTACGATATTACCTCAGCATCTGCAAGGCATGCGGTTTACTTTTGCGGTNTAACAAACACATCATTGTCGTAAAAATAAAAGCTTAATGATCAGACCTTTCCGAACATAAACGCTTAAAACTTGCTCTCAAAACTAAAAACCATATAGAAGCTCACGTGTTTGACCGAAAGAGTCGATAGTACTCAACATGTGGCATTGATTGCAAGTTTTTCCGAAAATATGGTATATATCGGGATCAGCATTGACTTTTTTAAAACGTTCCAGGTGTATAAACATCATTCTTGAAATCGCTAGAACCAACGAGCTGGGACCGAAAGCCTTGGAACGGCAGACCTTCCCTGACGCCGTAATCGATCCTATCGATTTAATGACAGTAAATTTCGGAGGAAGTACCTGTCGTTTTGCCCGTTTCCCCGCAGGCTACCTTGCTGCCCGTTAAAAAAAAACGTCGATGTTGTTACGGACGTTTGCTTTTCTTGCCGTTTCGTCAACGCTATATCCGCACGCTCACGATCGCGGGCGGCTGTCGGGTGAAATTTGTTTTTCTTTTACCGCGAACCCCCAGCTTTCACCTTTTAATCCGATCCGTCTTTGCTGATTGCCAATATTGCAGAAAGAAAATTTATTCCGCCTGTACCACTTCCTCTCGGAGCACCCCGCGCTCCCAGAGCTTTATGCACGGGCTCAAAATCGGGCGTGTATCAGAAGAAGCGTGCCGCGCAGTTTTTGGCGCGGAGCTTGAGCCATTCTAGTGACATCTTCCAAATTGAAACGCGCTCACCGCGTTCGTGAAAGGCGCGCGTGTCGCGTGATTGAAAAGCCATTTGTTACGGTCGGGTATTTCCTTATCAAACGCAAAGGTTTTCTGTTGCTGCAGAGGAGGAAGCGTGCGCGAACTGCTGTGGAGTGAAGGACGCAACCTACGTTCAGCAGAAGATCAGAGAGATCGCCGACAACCAGGTGTGGCGCTCAGGGAGAAGTGTACGACAAGCGGAAAATTATTTTTAACACGATTATATTTATTCATTTGACGGTGCGCTCGTGAGCTGAAACGATGCTGAGAATTTTACAACTCGAATTCCCGCTACCTGCAAATGAGTGTGGCGCAAGCTTGATTGCGCTGGCAGCAAGCAGGCGGAAGAAGTCAAATCACTTCTTGTGCGCGTACGGCAGACCTTCTTGACAGCAAGAGAACGCAATCTGTTCAGGCCCTTTAACGATTGCCACCGGTCAAGGTGCAAGGCATCGAAGCTCTTGGCAAAATAAATCCCTGTGAATCCAAGTTTATGGTGCTGCACGTTGCCATGAACCACATAAACACCAACGCTTGCCGAGTCTGCAGGAAATATGCGATGTACAAGAACTGTTTTGATGCATGCCTCATCAGATGATTACTTACCCGAACCTCATATCGCAGGCTTCTGTTCTAGTCCAGTCATCCAGCACCTTAATGTCCATTATCTATTCCTGCTCAAACATGTGATCCACATTCTTCATACATTCGAAACGCGTGGAGGTTGAATTAGAGTAATTTGGGCAAGTGTTTTTCTTGGATTATGCAATTCATTACGCTCTTGCTGAGAGGTTAAAGTTACTATATTATTGGAAGTATTTTAAGTTTTTGACTGCGTTGGGATTAGAACTTAATGCGCGAGCTTACACTCTTACCCTCTTCAGGTGAATGTTCATCTCGTTATGTCTACCCGTACGGTCGAATATTGGATACATTAGCCTCCGGCTTTCAGCCTTATCAAGGCACTGTACGCGGGCGTCGTTCTGTTGGCTGGTCGTCTTGTTATTTTTCAGCGTAATGCGATGGTTTCATCACAGAAGCGTCCGCTACGCGTAGCGACATTTTTTTAGACGTGATTGTCTGAACGATCTCACTGAGAGCTAAATACATAACCCGCTTTTATCCCAGGAAAGTGACGACTTCGAGATTGTCAAATGCGGCGATGACCTCTTTCGGACTCTGCTGCCTTTGTGGATCGCGCTGATAGCTGTTGCCGGTCTGGTATTTCTTGCTCTGGCCGCAGTCATTGTATGGAAATGCTGGATTTCGTCGACCCGTGCCGCACGGACGACGAGCGTAAGTCCGTTCGCAACTTGACCACGTCTTGTTTTCTCTCACGTGACATGCTTGGACAACTCTCCATGTCTCAGCTCGAGTTCTGATTCTTCCACGTTTGGCGTGCACGAACAAACTGGATTAAACTTGTCGCGGGAAAGGACCGGACGTGACGCGTGGTTTGAAACAACGCCGTGATTTCCGGATCTTTCCTTAGAAATAGCAGCAAGCGCGAACCGAGCCAAAATTTACGACCAACGGTTTCGATTCTTGTGCAATCCGGAATAATCTCGCTGAACAGCTGGTTATTGAAAAGCGCACGATCGATACGCAGACGCTGGCAGGTCGCGTTTCCCTGTTGCTCCTTGGGCAAAAGCGGCAGCTGATTTGGCAAGAACGTTTTTTCGCTGATGAACCCGTCTACCTGCCAAATCGATTAGATCAACGCCGTTTTTTATTTTATAGGTCTGGTGCCCGTTTTATTCGTGTTTGGATAACCATATTGCCTTAATCAGTTACGTCATGTCAGAGTAGGATAATAACATTCTTGTTTGTTGCAACTTGAGTTGAGGGTTTTGAAAAATGTTGTCATATTCAAAACTTGGCAACGGTGTTGGCTCCAGATGAAATAGAACTGACCAGCCAAAGACCTTTAATGACAAAAAAAGTTAAATCGTTTTCCCGTGTATTTAAATAAACTTATGAAACAAACCTCTATCGTACAGCTGGGTAAAAACTGTTCTCGTGCGTTCTTGTTTAGAAGGGATGTGTAAAAAGTTTGAAAGATCCAGCCTGTAAATCGTAAATATTGATTTGTTGCAAGTCACTCTCAAAGACCTGTAATTGCATGTAGGATGCGGAAGCCGGCCCGATGAAAGTCGACATAAAAGTGGTGCTAAAAGGCGAGGACAACCCAGCGCTCGAGTACAGCGATGCTACGAATGTTGACTCCCTGCCGCCATCTGCTGGTAACGGTGAGAAAGCTAAAGACAGCGAAGAGCTGAGCCGCGAAGATCAAGAGAAATTCGACAATGGAATTGTTCCTTTTGGTGTGGTAGAAGATACTCGCATGTAATCACGTGTAACTAGTGACGGCGTTTCAGTATTAAGTAAAACTCGAAAACTCATCTTTACCGTTGATGTAGGCGACATGTTTTGGTCTTCTGAAATATTTCCGGGTTTTGCAACCAAAACGAAGGTTGGTTCCTTGAATTCGACAGAATGTTACGGAAGCGGGAAAGAGCACAATCTGTGGAATTCCATTATTGCGCTACGCTTTAAAGGAAGTTCTTGGTAGCGCTTAATCACGGCATTGTTTCGAATCAACCTACTGTTTTTTTATCCTACGAAATGCTGATCTTATGTTGGCCGCGTACCGAGTAAAGGCTTGCCTTTGGGGTCATTCAAACGCTGGTGGAAGCAAATTACTTTATAAATCTGTGCGATTGCCTGTGACTGTGGCATAGAATGCCTTGGAAATATTCAGTTCTGAGAAATCATGTTGTGCAAAGGCGTTTGCCTGTGTGTTGTAGAAATTGACGGTACATCCGACTTGACAATCTCCTTCAATTAGTCTGGCTTCGCGTTTTTGTGAAATTCAAAGCGTGCCTTACTTGTCCTGCAGCAACTTATCTCTTCGGCAGAGCGATCAATTGCCAAATATACGAATGTTTTCGCCTATTCGTGTTGTCTGCATTTAACGCAACATGGTCATTATAAGGCTGGAGTTGTTTGGATTACTAGTTGAGTTTTTGACAAGTTTGTTGTTTTTCCTCATCCTTTGCAATGCGTGTTTGAACTTGTTTAAACTTGAATTGCCGATGAGTTGTTACTTCACGCGCAATAATTCAGGCAGGTTTCTTTAATGCAACGTCTGATCACAGGAAACAATTCACATCAAAGTCAACGTTAAAATTCGGTTTAGAACAGTAGTTCTCAAATGAAATTTAAAATTCCTGCGAAGAAATTCTGTTGACGTTTTCTTTGAGTTTACGCAAGGTCTCGTGGTTCGAGCAAGTTTGTATAGGTATTCCAGCTAAAAACACTGTAATTTGATTCTACTTTTAGTTTCATCAGCACTACACATTTTTTTAGAATCTAGCAGTATAGTTTTAAGTAGTTTACTAGCTTGGATTACCAGGAACTGGCAATGAAGAATTGAGCAAAAAGTACTGTACCAGAGCAATGAAGAACGTGGACTTGCTGCTGTAACAAGTTGAGCGTTGCTTATTTATTTCATTCATGCTTGTAGGGATTCCCCCTGGTCTGGGAACATGTTATGTAGAGGTTATCTAGGAACCAGTCGCCTTTTTTGTTTTTTGCTCCGTCTGTTTCACCGCAAGCGGTAACAACAAAGGTTCTTGATGAATACCTCGTGGCCGCGTCGCAGAGGATAAAAAGGAAAAAGCCGTACATTCTGCAAGCAACACGATAAAACCGTCACGTGACCCAGTGGTGTAGCCACTAGCTAGCCAAAATTTGGGGGATCAAAATATTTTTGTTAGGCGAACAACAGTATTTTGCATGGTGCACCGCTTCTCGGAGCAAAAATGCTAAAAAGTGTGGCGTCCATAGGCCTCTGCGTACCCCCCGGCTACGCGTATGAAGTGACCGCGCGCACGCACACACGTTTACGGATTGTGAGACGCGCGTACGATACGCACCAACAGTATTATGTCGTAATCGCACTCTAAGTTCAACAGCATGAGACGCGGTGTTAGACTGTACAGCTGCTATGTCCTCTGACATCCAGGGTTGCGGAGTCGCAAGCAATCGAAGATTTTTGGGTGGAGTGGGAGTTGGACTTTTTAATCCGATTCCGGAAGTCTGCTTGAATCATTTTTTACATCGCATTCCTAAGTTACAAGTACTAAACAGAACCGTCGCCAGGAAGTTTTCAATAGGGTCTTTGCGTTTCTGTTGGGGGGCTTTGCGAATGTACGGGGGGGCTTGACATTTTCAAAATTGACAAAACCACTGACTTATAGTGTTTCATGTTTCAATTTGGGGAGCTTGGAGCTTTGGGGTATCTAAGCGAATTAGAGCCCTCCCGTGGCGGCGACGGGACTAGTACTAACTCGTGCCTATTGAAATGGTACCATGCTATTTTCATATTGAAACAAAGTAATACAATCCGAGTAGTAAAAAGTAGGTACTATTGATATTACAAGCTAAAATAAATCTTAAATTTTCAATGTCTTATGTTAAGAAACTTTAAAAATTATCAAGCATAGAATCAGTTCTAAAGCAAGTTACTCGCGTTCGCTATATACAGTAGAATTTGCCTAATTCGTCATCGTTTAATTGTCAATTCGTTACTTCTTTGTCGGTCCCGGCAGAATTCCTATCTTTTGTGTACATATCTGTTCATCTAATTCGCCATGGTCTAATTCAGTGGTTCTCAACGTTTTTAAGCCGTGACCCCCTTGTCGCTTTCAGCAGGACGTCGTGGCCCACCATCGCAGACAATAGAAAAATCTACTCTCAGTCTCCTTTTAGGTACAAATATGAGCAAACAAAATGTGCTGTTGGTGATATTACAAGCCATGCAAAGAGCGCAAAACACAGTCGATTACCTCTCTCTTGTGTTCTTTCTAACGCGCACACATTTGCATTAGCACAAATGCCAAGATGTGTTTGAAGCCCTTTCTTGGAAGAAATATTTTGGCTTCTAGCAAGAAATTCACCACTGGCTTTTTTTAAAGAGGTGAAAACTTCTGATTTCGTATCTTTTGCACTCGTAATAAGCAGTAATGAATCCCAAAGCAAAGCACAATTTAACCTGCAAAACTTAGGAGAAATAAGACTGATTACCGTGCTGGACACACAAAATTTGTTTCCACAGATGAAAACCTCAAGAAAAGACCACATTTGGTTACACTACATTTTTATACCCTCCAGAAAATGTACCGCCATCAGGGGCGTAACGAGGTTAGATGGCGCCCGGGACGAGAAACAACTTTGGCACCCCCATATTCGAACCTGAGCTCTTTCGGGGGCAAATGTACTGTATAAAGTACTTGTGACATTTTTGGGACTTTTCGGCGACCCGGCAGTCGTTCGGCCCCCACATAGTGATTCGTCGCCCGGGGAATTGTGTCCCCCTCGATGCGCTCCTGACCGCTTGGCAAAGCAAAGATATTTGCTGCCAATTAGTTATCACTTTCATGTTATGCTGCTGCTTATAAACGTTACGGTTCCAAGTGAACTTTGCCAGTAATCTAGTAAAACTTGCTAGTAACCCTGGTGGTTTCTAACAAAAAATCCTACTTTACAGTGGCGTGCCGTGCATGTCACGCTTGGGTCTGCAATGGTATCAAATCTGAATCATACTCGCTGTTTACGGCATGATTACACAGCTACAAATGCTATGGATATTATATATATACTGATTAGAGCTTAGTTCTTTTCAGATCGCTACACTACTGCAGACCTGGTTTGGTCATTCTGACTAGAAAGTAAGATGTGGTAGTTAACGCTTTTTCTCACAGTACTTGTATAAGTAACACCACGTCTGTCCAGCTACGATGCCACAGCCCTATCGATGATTAGATAAAACCAAGGAAAAAACAACGATTGGCAGATCCATTGTTGCAGTCTGGTGTCGGATCTCGTAACAATCGCGATCGGTGTGCTACAAAGAGCACTGTTTTAGGTAAAGTCTAGTTTTCAGTCAATTTGGCAAAACTGTTAGTATCTAGGAGGGGAACCGGAGCCGGAGTTACCTCTCAAATGGCCATAGCTCCGGATCCGGCACCCTGGTTAGGACATTTGGAAGGAAGACACCAGAACTAAATTTTGAGCAACGCAACATTTTGTGTCAGTGAGGCCCATCTTTAGAGGTATGATGGGATCGCAAACAATTTGTTCTTTCGAAATTCGACCGCTTTGTAGCAGTGTAATAATTTCCAAGTGTCTGAACACAGGCGTCTGTTCAGCGAAAGAACATTCCAATCTTGCCAGGAGTGTCGTGAGCCGCGCGCGTTTTTTCTGTACTCGAAAGGAAAAACCGTCTCATCGCTGGCCAAAAAACACGACTAACGCTCTTTGTTTTGTGAAGCAAAACGTCATTTTTTGGGTACGTAACAAAAGTATACGCTTTCTCCGACTGGTAATGCTTCGACCAAAAGGCTGTTGCAACAACACATCACAACTTTAATTTGTATTATAGTACGGTATATATCGTTAAGCTTTATTACACACAGCACTACTGTTTCTTACTGGGTGAACAACACCAAGGTCAATTACACCGACTTGGGCTATCTACAGACGCAGGGGCGTACCGAGGTTAGATGGCGCCCATGCTCAAGCCTAAGGTCTTTCGGGAGAAAATGTAGGCCTTCTGTTTTGAAGAAAGTACTTGCGACATTGTCAGGACTTTTCGGCGCCTCCTAATGATTTGGCGCCCGGAGTATTGTGCTCCCCTTGCTCCCATAGGCGGAGCCAGGGGGGTTGGAATATGTAGTCATTTTGTGCTTTGAGAGGCGGTATCCCAAACAAAATGCTGTTGCTAGCCTAAAATCAAAATTTTTGCCCACTCCCCAAATTTTTTATCCCCAAAAATTTTGGGCTGGCTGCGCCACTGCTGCTCACACCCCTCGCTACGCCCCTGCAGAGACAACATGCAGTTCGAGTGACCGCATGCACTTATTAGTGCCAGGCCTATTTCGTTCACTACAAGGCACCGAGACAAAACTCTGCAAACCATGCAAAGTCGGTGCAGTCGACGCTCTGGTGTGGCGTTGTTGCCAGACAAAAAGCGCATTTCTGGCCACAAACAGTATGCTTAGCGTTTGACCACTGCAACAGAATACGCGGAACGGCTATGTAGGTAAATCGCAAAGGAAGCAAAGTAGAATATAGTTGATGCGTAGAATATAGTTGATCGAAAATCTCGTGCAATATTTGACAGAGCGGTACTTTAATTGTCTGCATCATGGCCCTTACGCAAAAGCGAGATTAATAACTACAGGACGGACTGCATCGATGCAATATTTACGTTTGATAGCCGTGAACAAAACAAATGAAAAGTAAAACAGCACAAAGCGTAACGGATACCACAGTCGATCAAGAACAAGCGAGCAGCTGATACAGTGCATAGTTCCAGTTACTATGCAGCCCAGGTCCGTAACCAGGGAGGGCGCAGGGTTGTCGAATCCCCCCCTACAAAATTTTTCGCCCTCATCTGGAAAAATGCGCTCGACATAATTTAAAACCATTGGAGACAGTTCAAAAAATTTTGGCCCCTCTTGATAAACTCTTCGCCCCTCCTGGTGTCCCAAGCTGGTTACGGGCCTGATGCAGCCCCGTAAAAACTTGTTGACTTTGGTAAACGACGCCTTATTGTGAAGTACTTTTACGTATCAACGAAGTTGATATAATCGTATGATAAGCAAACCACATGATCAGGTAAACGCCAACGTTTGAGAAAAACCGCAACCGCAAGGGGGCTGCACGCTCTTAAAGAATGACAGTTAAACTTGCACAGGGCTTTTAATATGCCTACTATTGAAACGCAGTCAACGTTGTCTTTTAATCGCAAGTTTTTCACATTCTTTTCCTAAAAGTTTGGCGCGCTTACTTGTTAGGGAGCGCAACTAACGAGTGGCGAGTCGTCACTGCGAAACAGCTTCATTTGACTTACGCACGAACAAACCAGCAAACCATTAAAAAAATCAGCGGTATACGGGATTAACTTGTGGATTGAAATGATGAGGAACCTTGCCGCACATAATAACTTGCAATGCGAAGCACGGAAATGGATGACAAACATTTGCTGAGGGTCTGCTCTGCAGTAAAAAAGTGTAAACACTGAAGAACGAATTAAGATGTCATTTTCCTTTAGAGACGCACTGCAATAGAAAGCGAGTCTGAAGAAGTGCAGAAAGTGCACTTGAAACAGATTAAAGGACGACACAAAGGAAATATTCAAAAAGGAATAAGCGCTGCGTGCGGAAGACGGAAAGTTAACACTGCGGCCATGTTACGGCGGTAAACGTGGGTTTCGTTATAATTAACGTCGTTCACGCAGATTCAAAACACAGCACACAATCTTTTTTACGATCGACAACCGCGGGGCCACATTTTAGCGTCGTCAAATGATTCGCTCGCCTAGATGTTGACGAAAACAACAAATGTACATTGCCTGCAACGCATCGCTTTCTTTCGAAAATATAGTAAGAACTTTTTGCCGACAACCTGGTTTTGAAGTTGGATCTACATGCTCTGTTGTTAACACGCAGGTGACTTCAGCGTTGGTAGGTCCGGAGTTCGATTCCAAGCCGGGAATCGTCAAGACCTTGTAAAGTGGTACTGCAGCCTTCTTGCCTTGCGCACGGTGTAAGGAAAGCTGCGGTGAAAAGTCACTCGAGCCGGTTCGTGCATGAGGGGTGCAACCAACCCTGTAGGCCAGTCGTTTCCGCCTGCCTTCCCATCGGAGCATCTTCACGGAGGGCGAATGCATGTGGCTGAGGCCTTGCCAACCTCTTCATTACCCCAAACAGAATCCGTCTAGGTGTCGTTGTGGGTGGTATTGTGGACAGTTCGTATGTACAGTACTTTAAGAATTCGTGTAGCTGTATCTTGTAGTTTGATCACGTGCGCAATGACTCCATCTCCGCCAAACGACGGGATGTGCCACAGTTATCAGGTGTCTGATACATTTTACAGTATATTCTTGCATACGTCTTGAAATTTTCTAAAACATATCCACTGCGCAAATTTATAAGCAAGCACATTACGGTTGGAGAAGGTGGCCATTAGTAAATTCACATATACGTTTCTCTGATATATTTTAAGCAAGTTAATTGATTTTACAAAGTTGCAGGCTGATCAGCCCAATTCAAAGGGTGAATTCATCACGGTTTGTCAAAAATGCGTTTCTCAAATAACTCGCCAGGCAGCAGCGTTTCGCCGGAGGATCCTGTAAAACGGGACTGGTGTCAACTTGTGGCATATCGTTGAAGCGAAACGGTGAGCTTTTTTTATCCTGCAGCACTCCAATTAGAAGACAGAAAGCAAAACCGTTCTCAGCGGACTCGATTTCCCGGCGAGGCAGCTTTCGACGACGGCGACACAGAACGAGCTCGTAATGACTTGATGTCTTTCCTGCGAAGAAGGTTCATGAACTTAGACAGTCATTTAAATCAGAACGGTAGAAAAAATGCATTTAATTTCAAGTTGCTTTTCGCTTGTTCGCACGCAACTGAACATGTACGTCACGGCAACAGAAACGTTTGCGTTCCCAGCTGGAAAAATTTGCTGTTTTATTGCTTGTGCCTACCCTTATATTCACGTGAAACCAACGGCAAAAAAAGGGCCCTGGTTTAGAAAATATTTGAATAGACTCAGGGCCGCAACCAGCTTGTATTTTTTTTGGGAAAAATGATTGTAACTTGTACTATTTTCGGGGGGACAAAATGATTATAAGGGGAAATTGCCGGGTTGCCCCCCCTAGTTGCGGGCCTGAATAGGCTTCAATTTAAACAGCATTTTGAAGTGGACTGCACGGGTTTCATGACTTCAAAGCGAATTTCAGGTCCAGGCGGAAAAGCTAGTCACTGGACGGTCTCGACCCTAACATTCACAATTTTTTAATTAACAGTGTGCCAGAGACCCATATGCTGCCCTTCTAAAGGGGACATGGGGTGCAAGCCAGGGGCGGATTAAGGTTGTGTGGGGCCCCTGGCTGAAACTTAGAAAGTGGCCCTTTCTATACGTATGAAACTGTCGTTATTAGTATAAAAGTAAATGAATGAACTGAAGTATTGGTATTATTGAAACAAAAAGAGCTTGAGCAAAAAAAACGAATCGTCAACTAATATGGACGTCACAAAATCAACGAAACCCATTGATTTCAAGTCTCCATTTCTTGCTGTAGGCTTGAAACTACATCGATAAATGTTAACAAAACACCGGTGGAATATTTTGAAAATACAGTGGTACCATGTCGACGACCGCTTGAACGCGGTCTATGCTAATGCATTACCTTTTGTTTCACTAACGCCACCACCCCGGTGTCAAGCGGAATTTCTGACTTCACGCTATGTGCGCATGCACAGAGTAATATTCTACAAATCAAATACGCTGAGAAAACTGATGATTAGGGCTTAGGTTGGTGTTTAGGGAAGTGTGTGGGGTTAGGGTTAGAAAAGGAAAAATAATTGAGGTCTAAGACTAAGTCCAGTATTTTTCAGTGGTTATAGCCTACTTATTCCAGTACTGTAGCTTGTTCTGGGTGTCTGACATCTAACCAAAAAATTTTAATTTACACAACACACATCAAAAAAGTAACAGCCAAACTTTATTCCTTTATTCTGAGAAGCAGAATAACTAACAAACAATAAAAGGTCAGAAATTTCGCTTGATACCAGTATCCAGACTGCGGCCCAGCTGTTACAAAACTGCTAATCGGTAACAGGACCACATATTCTATCGCTATCTTCACTCTGGAAAACTGGTAACCTGTCAGCAGCAATTCGCTCAGCTGCATCACGCTGTCCTGAAGCATCGTGGATACCCGGATGTAGGCGTTCGTGCAAGCGCAGTTGGTGCTAATGTGACGTAACAAACTCATACTGTGAACTCTTCTGGAATTTGTACGGCCGACATCGACTTTTTCCGTTGTGTGGTTTCATAGTACAGTAACGACAGGGTATGGCAGGACGTAAGAAGACAAAGCTAAATAACTTTCAATCAAGGAAGCAATTTTAGAAATGAAGCGATCGCGATAATACATGAAACCTTTAGGAATACAAGTGTGACGCGACCACCCCAACCCCGCTAACACGACCGATTGAGTGCCGTCCAGTGGGTGGTCGTGCTAGCAGAGTTACCTGTATATATATATATCCAAATGACATTTTTGAGGTAGATGAAATTTTCTTTAAAGATTATTTTCAGAAAAATCAACTTTCCATACCAGATTCCCGACTAAAATAACATTAACCTAACCTTAAAACAAACCTAACCAAAATTTAACAAACCTTATCTACCACAATAGCCCAGTTTGATATGTCCTAAATGGATATAGTAAAAATAAAAATTGTACTCATTGCAATCAGTATTTCATTTTTCTGTTCACAATCAACGACAAATCAGTAAGACTATTAGTAAGAACAAGAGCATGTACTCACTTATCAATAACAGTTGTGAAACTCATTTTCACTTATTACGTATAGTTTTGCGTGCATTCATATTTAATAAGACATAACACTACTGAATTGTTTTTATTTTTCTACTGAACTTAAAATATATAATGGCACTCAACAAATTAACTAAAAGCACATCTCACGACTTACTAAAGTCAAAAATCAAACGAGTCATTGCGTTTAGCAAACTTAGAGGTACTCGAACGAAATGTAAACAGATCCAAGACGTGCTTGATACGGTTTAATTCTTGTTATCAGTTATGTGGTAACGTTTTAAGTAACTCGATATCTGCCGACTTTTCTTTTTATCATTCCGTTTATTCTGTTTTAAGTCAGTTTTCAAGAATTGTACCAAATAATGGCGATTCACACAAAAGATGTACGTACCAAAATGTCCAAACTAGCATCTTAGGAGTAAACAGTACCAGAATTAGTATTAAACTACGAGCTGACATTGTGTATTGTGTAAGGTCTTCATCACCACACTCAACGCGCTAGATTTCAAACATGCATCGCAGCAACAAAGAACACACAAACACATGAAATTACACGAGGACATATACGTGGCGTATATACCAACTCTGGACGTCCTGCCTTATAACACCATGGCTTATTATCCTCAGCTAAAATCTAACTACTTTCACCATTATTGAGAGGCATGAAATCACTTAACAAGTTCACAACTTCCTTCGGGGATGTCTGCAGGACCGATGTTCAAATGACGTGGATACCGCATGCGCATCGGAAACCAAAGTAAGACAAGCGGATGGAATCATAGGCGTAGCCAGGGGGACCACGCCCCCCCCAAATTTTTAGAAAACANAGTCATTTTGTGCTTTGAGAGGCGTTTTTCCAAACAAAATGGNNTTATTCGCCTNAAATCAAACATTTTGCCCCCCCCCAATTTTTTTGCCTCCCCCCAAATTTTTGGGCTGGCTNCGCCACTGGATGGAATACCCTAATTTTTTAGACCTTGGAGTACTAACTTGTTAGTGAGTGTCGGGCAGACCACACGCCAAAGAATCAACTACTTTTATGTCAAGGCAGCAATTTCAATGAGTGAGCACAGAGCGCCTACTTATTAGTTCCAATTGGCGATGGTATCTTTTACAGCGTATTGTGTATTGTTCACATTTTACACTTTTTTCAGACTTAGGGATTGGGCCCCCTAAATGTTGGGGGTCCCTGGCTGTAGCCCAGTCAGCACCACCCTTAATCCGCCACTGGCGCAAGCAAAGCAGCTGGTTTGGTCGCGCGGTAATCAATTGAAAATGCGTTGTCCTGGTTTTGAATGCGTCACACCTTGCCGGAATTGATCATCCGTTTTCAACATACTAAACAACAATACTTCGTTCCTCACCCTTTCAATCGAGATCTGTTGTTGCTTGCGGCCGTTTGAGGTCTGGCTGATCCTGAAAAATAACGCGCGCGTTGCATAGTTTAAAAAATCTTATCGTAACTCTTTGGCTTTTGTGTACTCAGCAAGCGGAAGAAAAAGCCAGAAGCTGTTTTCCGTGACGAAGCAGAGCGAAGGTATGGAAGGTCAATTGCATTCTTCTATCGCTGAATGCGTTGATGAAGCTTTACCGTTCAAGTGCCAGACCAACTTCCGAACCTGACCAGTTGAACTTTTTCTGTGGCTGACACGGAAAAGTCCGTGAACGCTGGCGATCAGCGTATTGGAGTAAAGAAACCAAAAAATCCTATTCAGGGAGAGCTTCGGAAAGCCAACAAAACCGGAAATGCACAAAGCGAAAAGAAGAATGCTGAAGAAGGGTATGATGTTATCCAGGAGGCAACGAAATTTTACTGCGAGCAGGCACGATTTGCGCAAAGCGCGCAAGTTTCGGAACATCGGCGCAAAGCTGCAAAAACACATAAAAATCTTGAGTGCTTGGCACGTGACCGAAAAAAACAGCTACTTACGACCAGCGGATGGTCCTTTCGGTATCGGCAAACCGATGGTGCTTTGCCGCTTGAACTCAGCCACGAACTCTTCGGAAAGTCGCCCATCCTCCCCCAGGTTCTCGATCAGCGACTCATACACGCCTTCTCTGGCTCGGCACGCCGACATCAGCTCGCGGCTCGCCGTGCGGTTGAAAGACAAGTAGCCTGGTTGAATGCGAAAGCCTGTTATCGCTCTGCTTGGGCAGATTAGATATTTCACAACGTTCCTTTGCACGCGAAGGCTTGATGCCGAAAAAGTGAAAACTTTTTTTCCAGCCCAAAGCACTGTGCTTCGTAGTTATACGGCGTTTGGTTTGAATAAAACGCTGCCGCGTTTTCTGAGCGCGGCGTGAAATCTTGCTTCAGAATTTGTGAAGACGGAAGTATCAAGACTGCTGTCCTCAGCATTAGCCTCACGAGGGTTTATCGGTTTTCAAAGCCAGAAAGGTTGTCGAGTCACTTTTTTCGAGTAGGCCTAACGTTTCGAGTCGCAAGCCTCTCACGTCTGAGTAATTTGAAAAATTTTCGATTCGAGTCTTGGACCTTGGTCAGGTCGAGTCGAAGCAGAAAATCCCTGAGCTGTTTTATTTCAATGGGATGTTAGCTCGAGTCACTCGGGAGTTAAGTCCAATCTGTCGTGTTCATCACTTTTTAAATAAATGCTTGATTTGTGATTTCCACAATATGACCAGCGTCAAGTCACAAGTTAGAAAAATGTGACTCTAGTCTAGTTGCTAAAACAATCAATAAAAATTTGGCAAACTTTCGACTGTAGTCGAACCACATCATCTTCACAAATCGTGACTCGAGTCAATTCAAGCCATTCATTCGTGCAACCACTACTCAAAACATATAATAAATCGAGCCAAGACGACGAAGAAAAAAGATGGCAATGCAACCAATGGTAACATACGAATGAGAAAAGCAGTAACAAAATAGAAGAGTAAATGCAAAAAAAGCTGCAAAAAGTTTCAAAGATACCGAGTGCCTGTGCCGCCGCCTGGCGGAGCAAATCGTTCTCCGATTCCACGTGGTGCAGAAGTTTTCCGACCGCTCCTGAGGTCACGATCGCATCGGGCACGCCGGCCCTCGTGTGGGCCAAGCTTGCAAGGTAAGTGGCTGCAGACACAAAGTGTTTACCAAATGAAACTCGACACATGTCAAACGTACCCCAGTAGTCAACACTGAACGTCTTGCTTAACTGTGAGTCTCGAAACGAGGTTAAAATAATTGTTTTCACTTTAAAAGATAGTGGAAAAGGGGTTTTCACAGGGTTGTCCATGGGACATATTCATCTGTCCCATTCCCATTCCACAGCAATTTATGCCTGTCCCATCCCATCCCATGGGACGTTTCCCATGGGATTCCCATAGGAATGACATTCCCATGGACAAGCCTGGGTTTTCAGCCGGTTTGACGAAATTAAGCGTTGTTAGACCCAATCTGCAGACAACACGCTGTTTGCCAGTGTTTCTGTATTAGTATGACGTTTTAGCCTGATCAAAATTTGACTACATGCGTAGAATTTCCAGTCACAGCTGTGGAGCATAATATGAGTTTCTCCAAAAATTAAAGAAAACAGTACGTCTTTCCGCATACGGCGTGACCCTACCTGCTAAGATGATGACGTCGTCATCTTCGTGTTCCAGAAAAGTAACCAGAGTGATGATGCCTCGGGCAGATGCGTCGACAACGGAGGTGTTGGAAACCACTCTCGCTAAAACAACCAGCTGAAAACAGCCAGATTATCAACTGTATGTGTTTATGAAATCCCAGTGTGCCACGAGGCAATGCGATTCTTCAAAATTTTATACGAGTAAAGGGCGAGCAAACTTACTTATCTCACAGCGATTATTCAATTTATTTGAAAACACACACAACCAAGATGCACGACAGCAAACGTTTCGTCTTCTGCAGTAAAAAATATTAACGAATAACATTTAGACACCAGCTGCATCCCCCAAAATCCAACAGCTATTTATATAGGCGCAAACGTTTACGTGCTCGTTTCAATCGTCAGAATAAGCAACATCAAAAAAACTTTCAAGCAAAAACAATTTGCAACTAATGCGTAATGTGGAGCACACAGCATCATAGACAAGGATAACTCGCTAGCAGATACTACATCGTGGCATTTCTTCCACTTGTTTCAAGAATGAGACGTTGAGCATTGCACCACAGCAAAGCCTGAACTATTCCGACACTGTCCTGGTTCGTAGAAAACTGTTGTGATGGAATGATCGACGGTAATGCTTTAGCCACGATGTGGTATCTGCTCGCGAGTTATCCTTGTCTATGATGGCACGATCAGGTGTGTAGATGTTCTATGAGCCTAGCCCCATACAGAGCGTCAAACGTTTCAGATAAAAGCTAAAGGTGCAAGTCTTTTAACTGTTGCAGTATTGCATGCACTCACACCCTCATGATGAAACCAAATTTTCTAAAAAATCCCTGTGCCACTGGTCTTAACTATTCAACTCCTGCAATTCGCTCTCGCTAATGAAACAAACAGGTGTGGTGATCAGGCCCGCAACCGGGTGTTGGGGCAACTGGGCAATTGCACCCCGACCTTTTGTAAAGCATGTTTAGAATTGTTAGGTGCAACAACAAGTTACAATCATTTTGACCTCACCCACCGAAAATATCAGCTGGTTGCGTCTCTGGTGGTATTTGTTTTCAT
>JGI24158J21664_10000153_pt1 | contig 49051 bp, 28 predicted proteins | sample Ectturendosymbi3_FD_21664 | JGI IMG/M metagenome (IMG submission 21664) | reverse complement strand
GCAAATCCGGTAGTGAACGGCTATACAAAAACCCGGAATCACCGGAAAACACTCCGAAAAACGTAAGAAAACAACAATCTACTGAAACCAAAAGAATAGTATATACCAAAATACAAGCTAGGTAGGGGCCTGGTTTTTACATTAAGCTTGATAGGGAGGGTGCGGTTCGCACCCTTGCCACCCGTCAGTTATGCCACTGACCAGGTGCATTTCAAACATGAACAGCCACAAGTTCTTTTGATAGAGTCACAAGTAACAATCGGTACGATTCAGCCAACGCAGCCAGCGTGCTTTGAGTATATCGACACAATAGTTGGCATGCGGCTTGACCAACCGTCATATTGAACATTCGTGGCAACTCGTCCGAAGACTCTGGCGTTATCAACACGAAAGTTAAATAAAACTAAATTTCGTGAAGAATAATTAAGACATAAAATTTTTTAATCTAAATGATCATATACCGGCCATTGACTCTATGCGTACCACAGTTTGTTGGAGGCCCCCTTGGATCTTGAGGCCCTGGGCTTTATCCTATATAGCCTATAGGTAAATCCGGCCCCGCATTTGTGCAATCAGTGTAATGCACGAGTAGAGAGTCATACCCATGCCAAAAGAAATGATTATTAGGAAAATGTTACCAGCGAAATCAAATATATTTGTATTGAACAATACCGAAAATACTTACAGGTTTTTCAGTAGCGATTACTAAAACTGGCAGACAGTAAAACTTGCAGAGAAGTCAGTTGCTGTTGTGGGCCCTTGTTACTTACCGCAACAGAGGAACATAATATCGAGCTGTATTCCTGTGTCGCTTGTGAATCACGAAAATTTTTCAAACGAGTATTTTATTTGAAACATAAATTTCATGACGGGGGGCCCGGGGAAATTGCTCCCGTTGCCCTCCCCCCTTAATCCGGCCCTGGCCATGACAATAGCTAAGGTGTACATGTGCGCATCCGATGATTGTGCAATAATGCCGGGTAGTTCTGATCCAATCACAAATGCTGCACTTTTTGCTGGTCGTATTTAACAAACGGACAACAGCAATTGTTATGCAACAATGAATACTGACTACCGTACTGCTATCGGACTAAGTGACAAATCACCACTTCAGCGTATTTGTGAAAATGTGAAATGTTGGAGTAGCGCTTCCGCAACTTGTGTGCCACATCCACAAACCAGCGCGTTGCAACAACTTGCATTGTGAGATCACAATTATCATGCCTTGTGGAAAATGTCGATTAACTTGACCCACGAACACGATATTTTAGCTTGCGTACGCACAGTATAAACCAGCGCACTTATAGCCTAAACTAATGCATCAAGTTAAGAAAGCAGAATCCTTTTAAGATGTTACGTGCAACTGCTTCGCAGCGATTGCATTTGTAATCATATTCATAACGCCAGAAATGTTGCTTACATAATGTAATTCATTTTTCATGCAAGCTTTTTTTCAATTAATCAGCGCTAAACTAGGCATCGATTGGACTTCTGCACCTTAAGTTACAGTCAAACTTTTCGTGCTGCAAAAACTTCCTAAAGTACAACGGGAGTTTATTCGTACACAACATCTGCACGTGGTAGCTTCAAGCATTGCGAAACTTCCCAGTGCTGCTTTTGTTTCGGCTGCGAAGGCCGACGCGTGCTCCATGGTTAATCTTGTCTGCTTGTTCACGAAAACGCACCTGCTAGCGTTGCTGCAAGATAATTAACTGTTGACTTGCTTCGTTGTGCTTGCTTGCACAAGTTGTCTGGATGCGTGAGGAATATAACAGCGTTTTGTCAACACCTACTGAGGCCGATAATATCGGCTGTTTTGGCCGATAGCGATATATCGGTAAAACCCAAATATCGACCGATATATCGGTCGATCTCTACTTAGTGCAACCCTTTCCTTGCACCTACCCATTTATGTGGAGTGTGAGGCTTTACTGGCTAGATGTACCTATTTCCAAGTCTTCAGTATGATGACCAAACACGAATCAAACCCAGCTTCCCAGGTTTAGTGGTTCACGGTCAACCAGCTGTACTACTTGGCCGTTGCTTTAAGTTGTTTTCTTGAAGGATCAAATTCTTCACGTAATTATTACTTGTTATTTCAAACTTTTGGTAGGCAAACGTATTTTGCTTTTCACAAATCGTCCTTGCAAGCTGGTTGTAAAAATATAATAAGTCCAGCTGTTTTTGTTGCATCAACAGTAATGAAAGATATTCTGTCCATATGAACTATATGCATAAGACGTAAGTGGCTGATGAGTATGAAACCTTGATTGTATTCTAAATTTATAGTCTGCTTGTAACAGATGTATACTTTTTCACATCCTGTTACTGTGGTTTACCATAAAACATTCGTGGTACACAAGGGTGTCAGCAGATTGAAGTGTTGCATTTTGATGTGAAAGTTACTATAACTTTTGTCTTGTTGAAATGTATTTTAAGCTATTTAGACTTTGTCAGCCTTTTAAAAATGTAAACAAATGAAGTTGAACGTTCTTGCTCAACATGCTTATGTCATAGCTTTAAGCGGCAACAAAATAATTGGGTTTGTTTGATTTTCTTGTTACGCATATATTTAAATAAGATGCTTGTTTTTCAGGATGAAGACTCATTGCCTATCATACAATACCCCATGCAGATGAAACTGTCTCAAATGCGAAGAGAAAAACGAATCAAATCAAAAAGAAAAAGTACTATGCTTTAATTGCAGTTAAACTCTGTACAGCATTAACTGTCAGTTGTCATATTGCAGTTTAATACCTAGTTTTGCGTGGTGAACAAACGCCTTGTGGTTAAGAACACAGCCACAATTGTTTCATAAAATAGTGTTTTTTCTTATATGCGCCTATTTTACCTTGCAAAAATCAGTAAGTTGGTCTAACCGCCACGTGCCAGTTCATTTTGCAGGTTAGGTATGTGAAGTCAGTACATGCCGAGAAAATCCAACAAAAATTTCTTTTTGTACGCAGCATATCTGTGAGCACACGTGTGTAGTGGCACGTAACTCGCCGTCGCGCCTAGATGTAGGCTTTATTACACTCAAATCAGATGCGAACGAAAAAAGCAGGCAGCATGAACACAACGGCAGCGATCAAGAAACGGTGCGCATCTGTCGGCAAGTCGGTAGAAATGACTACGTTCGGAACAACCGGCCACAGTTGCGGTAGCACTCAGGTTGACGCGAGGATCTGCGGGGCTGAGCTGGGGGAGACGTCTCGGGTACACTAGTCGCAGGGCTGGCTTCACTCTCTCTGACGTCGTTCGCCCTAACGTTGCAGGCGTTGATCATCATAAGTCCTGTGAAAAGGCTTTTCCGAAGATGCTTCGGCCTGCTCTGGAGGTGGAACGAATAGTCGATGGAAAGGATCTCGACTGGGGGAAAACTGTGTGTCCAGTGCAGGCCCTGGCTCAGCATCGGGCGAGGATCCACACGCTGCTCCCCCAACAGGTGCGACGTCCCGCCGGGGCACGGTCGTTTCCCTTCCAGACGGGAACCGAACATCCGCATACTGCGGAGTTGCATGTACAAGTTACACCTCGTCCACCACAGGGTCGTATTTCGAGGAGCGCCCATGGCGTCTAAGATATACAGGACCTGGAGTACTTAACCAGGCAGGAACGGAAATTCCAAACGTAGAGCGACGTCGAAAGTTAAAAAAACGCTCGTGTGGGGTTTCATTGGTGGCACGGCAAAGTAAAGAACGTACAGAATGCAACGCATCAGCTCTTAGTTACGAGACTTCAGAGCAACTTCTATAGCAAACCAAATAATGCCATTGTATCTTTCACACTGGGCGTTGCCAGGCGCATTGTACGCGGAAGTTCGGCTGCAAGCAACGTCGCGCTCATGCAAAAACGTGATCAGTTCTTGCGAAAGAAAAGCAGAACCCCTATCGGAGTGAATGTAAGCCGGCATACCAAACAGCACAAACAATTGCGTCAAACACGCGATTACAGACTGTGCATTGACATTGGAGCAAGGAAAGGCGAAAGGAAAACGCGAATATTCGTCGACTACCGTTAAAAGATAACGCTGTGGTGAATTAGATGGCAATGGGCCTTTAAAGTCAATTCTGAGGCGTTCAAAAGGTTGAGTCGCTTTGACAAGCTGAGCAAGTGGCGGTCGATAAAACTGAGGTTTAACAGCGCTACACACACGACAACTCTCGACAAGTTTCCTGACGTCGTTCATAGAGTACGGCAAATTTTTTGAACGAACGAAGTGATACAAGCGCGTCACACCAGGATGGCACAGAGCATCGTGCACTTCACACAGCGTGGTTCTGTGAAAACCTGCGCAATAAACACGAGATAAACCATCAGGGGCAGCGTTCATTTTCCCTCGACTGTAAACGATATCGAAGTCACACTCACTCAAGAGCAAACGCCAGCGCATTACTTTTTTATTTTGCTCAGATGTTTAACACTGTACATAAAGGTGACCGATCGCTGATCGGTAACAATAGTGAATTTGCGCCCCAGGAGATAATGCGTCCATTTCCTGACCGCTTCTACAATGGCTGAAGCCTACTTTTCAACGCTCGACTGGCGCAGTTCACATTTGTATAACATTCGAGAAAAGAATGCCACAGGCCTATTTCCTTGGTTTAAGGAAGCAGAAATAGCGTTCTCGGAGGCGTCGGTTTCTACAACAAAAGGCAGATTTTAATTAATGGCCCGTAGAGTTGCCGCTGACAAATCTTCCTTCAGCGTCTGCAAGGCACGCAAGGGCTTCTCACCCAAAGGAAATCCAGTCGCGGAAATCAGAGGTTTAATTTTCTCGGAAAATTGTTAAATCCACTGAGCGTAGTATGCAAACATTCCAACAACCCTTTGCAGCTGCTTTGGTGACGTTGGAACTGGCATTTCTAACACCGGCTTGACTCGCTCTGGATCAGGTTTCAGAACACCATCCGAGATGTTGAATCCTAGTAATGTTAAGCAATTTTTCGTGAACTTGCGCTTATCGTTGTTAAAGGTAAGATTACAGTCTTTGCTGCTTTAAGAAACGTGCTCAGATTCTGGTCATGCTCTTCTCGCGTCCGACCACACATAGTGACATCATCTAAATAAGCATAAGTGGCCTTGCAACCATACTTATTGATAATATCGTGATCACGCGTTGAAAGCAAGGTACGGTATTTTTTTAAGCCAAAAGGTATGCTCTTAAATTGATAAAGCTGTCCGTTCGCTTCGAATGCTGTATCATGTCGTTCTTCAGGCAGAATAGGAACTTGATGATACGCACTTCAAGTCCAAGCTACAAAACCATTTGTACTGCGCAACGTTATTCACATCATCCCACACATTCGACAAAGGGTAAGCATCCAACAGAGTAAACTTGTTAATGGTTTGGCTGTAGTCTATGCAAAGTCTCTTTTTGTGATGTTCGCTTTTTACAATTACAACTTGCGTTCGCCAGGGCGACGAACTGGATTCGATAACACCATCACGAAGCATTTCAGAGACTTTATTGGCTATGAACTCTTCATCTGTTTTTGAATAATGCCGCGATTTCGAGGCTACAGGCTTGCAATCAGCAGTAATATGCCCGAAGAGTCGAACTGGCTTCACAACCTTAGCAGCTTCCAAGGTCCCCAGTTTCAGTGGGCGTTCAGGACCACCAAAAGTAAAGTTCACACTTTCATGTTCTTTCAGAAAATCGCTCCCGATAATTACGTCCCATTGCAGACCGTCCGTTACAGATAGACTTACGTCCTCATAGCAGCGATTTTTCAGTTTGATCGATGCGCGACACGACCCGTGTGTTTTAACCGAAGAACCCTTAACAGCTAAGCCAATCTCTTCGGGATGGTTGTCTGTTACTGCAAGTCCGGCTCGACGGAAGAAGGCTAAATTAACATGGTTGCGTTCTGCACCGGTGTCGAGTAAGCAACGAGCTAAAACCCCGTTCACTGAAATAAACACATTTACCTTGTCGTCGTCAAAACTTGGATGAGACGAACACGGTGCCAACGCAAGTTTGTTACAAACACCGGTTCTCAGTTGATACGGGTGGTCCTTTGAACGGCACACTGGAGCAAAATGCCCTTTTCTTCCACATTTGTAACAAAAGCGCTGCCTTGCAGGACATTTACTCCTCAAATGGGCCAGTTTACCACAAAAAGCACAGCCTTCTCGGCTTGCTGCACAGTCCAGTTGCTCAGCTGGGTCTTTCGAAAGAGAGAAAAACCCCGATTCGGGCGAGTGGGTGTTCGAAGACGGCTCAGCGTTGTACTCTTCTGCATTCTTCAGAGCGTCACAAAGCGTTCTGGCCCTTTCAAATGTTGCTCGCAGTTCTATCACATTGTCCTCGAGCAATCGTTGTCTGATGTATGCGGAGCGAAGACCAGCCACGAAAGCATCACGAACAGCCGCTTCTTTACATTGAACAGCTGACACGTCTGTGAAATTGCAGTCAACACTAAGTGCCTTCAGTCGTTGAAGAAATTCATCGATACTTTCTCCCGGCTTCTGCTGACAAGTGTTCAGTCTTTGTCTCGCATATACTTCGTTGACCGGCTTAACGAAAACATTGTCTAAACATGACATCGCATCATCGTAATTCGAACATTCACGTATGTACTCGTAAACTGTTGAATCAAGTAGACTAATCAGTATGTCCAACTTATCCTGAGCAGTAACGTCTGCCAGACGACTCAGATAGTTTTCCAAGATCCGCTTCCAGTGTTTCCATCGATTTGCACTTGATGCTGAATCAGCAGGAGTTGAAAACGTTTGCGGCCTGAGATGCTTGGCCATGATTTGAGTGTAATAAGTTGTAGTGACACGTAACTCGCCGTCGCGCCTAGATGTAGGCTTTATTACAATCAAATCAGATGCGAACGTAAAAAGCAGGCAGCATGAACACAACGGCAGCGATCAAGAAACGGTGCGCATCTGTCGGCAAGTAAGTAGAAATTCGGAACAACCGGCCACAGTTGCGGTAGCAATGAGGCGAGATTGCTCAAGGGTCCAATCACAATTCACGAGCAAAGCAAGGTAACATATCACCACAACGTCCTTACTCCAATTGCTACGGCTTATGCACAAAATATGCCAAATATTCACTTTACCCTGCAACATACACGTTTTTATTCACCTGTAGTTGAGGAAAGAGAGCTCAGAAAGTAACCACTCAAGCGCAATGTAACTTAACACACAGCATGCAAGTAACTTCACATGCTTCTGACCTTTGTGTAAGAAAAAATGGGTGATGTGATGATATAACAGCCCCCGATGTATGGTTTCATAGACGAAAGGCCCAACTACCGAATTAGCAGCAACGTGATTTGATTAAGTCATTGCAACCTTGTTGATTTTTGTTTGTGTACTTTTCATTTGCCCTGTTAAAAAAATGTGTGAAAACTCTGCTTGCAAATTTATTTTATTTTGGCTTATTCCAAGTTGTTTATAAGATAGTGCTTCCAAAACTTTTTTGCTGCAGTTTCGAACGTAATACGAAGGTCAACGCAGATCATGCAGCTGGTTGTGCTATAACTAAATGCAACTTCAATGGAAAAAAATGGTGGTCTTTTGATCCAGTTATCTAAAAATAACTTGTGAACAGCGCATCCGATTGCACGAAAATTTTTCAGCACTTAATTGCAGTATGCATTTCAAAATCAATTTTATGCTATATGAGACACACAACCGAAGCAAAGTCGCAAGTTAGACTCTGAATGCTGAACTTTGCATTTCATGAATTTAAGTATATTGTTAAATGAAGTGCATTATTTGATCGATTAGATGACTTAGTGAGATTGGCAAGACCCGGAAAAGTTCTTATCTCCGGTGATGATCCGAAAAGCGTAATGTACACCAACGAGTACGCGACCAAGTTCTCACCTCCTACGATTACATCAACTACTTGGACGAGTCACAAAAGCCCTGGTCGCCATTTAACCATACACGCAACGAGAGAGGTATAGTAATGTTTGCATGGAAAGTTTCGTGGCTTTTAACAAACTTGTTTTCTAACCCTGTAAATTCAGCTGCCATTGAAGACACGTTAACCGAAGGGTGGTGAGGAAAAAAACTGTTAGCAACGAAACAGCAACACTGCAGAAGCCAGTGGGTGCAGGCCTGCCGTTTGGGGGGGTGTCACAAAACGTAGCCCCCAAATACCTGACTTTTGCAATTTTTCGTTGGAGAAAAGTGAAAGCAAAAAAGTTAGTCCATATTTACAAATTACCCCGCTTCAGGCTGCGTCATGGTCGTAGGGGCCAGGCAATTGGGTCAGATTTCCACATGGATTCGCCATTGGCGGAGGCGTTCTCGCTTCAGCCATTTATATGTTTTGCTAACCGAAATAGTGTAGTACAAAAGCTAGTCGACGCCAGATTAAGAAAGTAAAAATATAGCGTTACAATTAAGTCTTCACATGAAAAGGTGTTGATAAATGTGTGTTGCGATCGTACAGGAAGTCCCCTTCGAAAGCTAAGATGGAATAAATGCAAACAGTTCAAGTGCCCTGTGGAAAGAATAGCAGAAATTATTGTGTCATATTGTTTAGGTCAGGGGTTCTCAACCTTTTTCCCGTTAAACACCCCCGAGTCATAAAACAAGCAACCCGAACCCCCAGGTTAGCTGGCAAAGCCGGGATTTCAGGATTTCACATTGTTGCTTCACAGCAACGCAAAATCAGGCAAAATCTACACGGAGTTTTTAATCGGCACACATTTTCCTCTAGTACAGGATATTAATAAATAGCAATACATGAAAACTCAACCGCCATCCAAGTACCCCTGGAAATCTTCCCGTGAACCCCTGGGGTTCGCGAACCCCAGGTTGAGAACCACTGGTTTAGGTGCTAATCACGGACAAATAGACCGGCGATTGCCACCGCAATTTGTAAAACTTTTAATTGAGAAATATTTTTACGTGTTTTTTATCAAAATTCCTACATAGCACAAGTTTTGCGCCTGAATTATTTTTTATCTTTTTTTCGACTTGTTACCGAAGTGCCTGTTATGTCATCTCGTCTCAACTGTGTGAATAAGACAGCAGCTACTAACAGCTGAGGTGCAATCGAGTGGTACAGAACGAAATTTGCAGAAGCTATACGCATTACGAAAGAAACCCGATCCATTTTATACAAGCAAAGGCAGCAATGTGGAAAAGTATCACTTTACTTAATGGTACATTTCGAAAGTTCTTCACCATCTGTTTTTATTGAAACTTTTTATTAACTGCTTTGCACAAATGGCCTTCTTTAGGGCAAAATTTGTACAGTTTCCTCATTTACTTCGCAAACTTAAACTAAAGCAGTGGGTTTTAAGCTTTCCAACCTCGGGGACCCCCACCTATTCCTGAAGACATTTGACTTGGGGACCTCTTGTCTGCGGTTATGTCATTATTCCAAGTGGTGATCGTTGTTATTTGTGCATCTGAGGTTTGAAAGAAAACTATTTCTGGAATTCCTTCTGGCAACCCAGATTTTTCACTAGGAACCCTGCTATGAACCACTGAACTGAAGCGTTGTTGCATGGTGGTATTTGTTCTAATATTTTAAATGTAGCTTTGCTAGTTTCGTCTTGATAACAATTGTTTCTGTCTGTCATATCACATAACGAAGTATTCTTCAAGAAGCGTTTTTTTTAGATACTCCAGCTGAATCTTGAAATCTTGACGGGAAAATCAATTCCGGAATAATTTAAATTCTGGTCTAAATGTTTGGCAATTTTCTGGATGCGATTTTTTATTTCCAGCAAGAGCGCGTACGTGACGCAGCAAAATTACCAGTTGCTGCTGCGGTTTGAAGGTCGGGGCATTGTGAAAAGCTGCGTCGTCGCTTCTTTAGGATGGCAACACTTTACCTGTTCTCCCTCTCTGTCACATAACATACCGCAAACGTCATAACTTGTTCCCCCTTTTCCGACTACCCCAACGCCAAGTTGTATTCGCCACTGGTCAGTGCTGCGAACGATAGCATTGCTACAAACGCTGTTTTGTGCTTGCCAAGACTATAGCTATAACGTATGCCACTAGTATTGGTGGTGATTTATCAAAAGAAGCGGTGTGCTGTACAAATGTACTCAATCTTCAACGTATCATTATCTATGGTGGTAATTCCGGTTAGCTTACTTTGCAAGTGATCCATAGGGTCAATGGGAGTTTGATCGTAACGTGTAACCCCGGCCCGGGTGACATTTTTCATTAACATAGCAAGTGATCCACAAGGTCTGCGTTACAATCTATTCGCCTGTTTTGCATGGGTGGTCTTGATGTCATCGGATGAAAGCCGAATTGTATCTGTTTATGCGTCTGTGATCTCATGCCACTGGAGATATGTGACAGAGATCTTCTTTTACTACGTAGCAAAATTTTCAAACAAACTTACTTGCAATGCGACCTTGCACGTTTCAATTTCAGAACCCAGCGTTTAACACAGACGTGAAAAAATTTCAAGAGCTTGGTGTTGAGCCCTCCATCATAGAATCACTGCGACGCCTTGGTATGCAGGGGCCTACAGTGATACAAGCCAAAGCAATTCCTCATATATTAAGTGGTGGGTTGATGTAAATTCACAACAACCGCGACTCTTACAGTTCTTTAAGCAATACAACTTCGCGCAGGAGACAATGTGATGTTTGCTGCGGAGACAGGCAGCGGCAAAACACTGGCTTATTTGCTTCCCATCGTCCAGTCGCTGCTGTCAGAAAAAGCAAAGGAAAACAAAGAATTACCTGCAGCTACATTCCCCAAGACCATCGTTCTCACGCCCACGCAAGAGCTCACGGAACAAGTAGTAGTAAGAAAGACGAGACAACTTCATCGTTTAAAATGTTGCTTGACTTATCGCGCGACCACTTACCTCCTGCCAAACGTATTCACTTTAAATGTGTTTGTGTTTGAATACATTTTTCTGGCTTCGTTGTTTGAAGTTGTACTCGATTATTGTTGAATCAATGATGGAGTTTTTTCGAGACCCATTTTTGCGGTCTCGAAGGTTTCAGATCTCGGTTTCAAGTCTATTGTCTTGTGACTTTGAATACTCCAACGATATTGCTTAGTAAAGCTTCTGTAATTCAACCTGTTTTCTGACTAAGGTATCTGCAGGCAAGGTAAAACCAAAATAGGTATTTCAAGTTGGAAGTGGTACTGCTGATGGTATTTTATTGAAAATTAAAAAAAATTTAGATAAAACTGACAAATTCTCAAGCAACGCTCTCGTCTCGTCCTCGGATTATTTAATGAAGTCTTGTTCTCGAAGTTTAAATCGGGTCTCGGTCTCGACTACATCACTGACATGGGCGTCCGCAGGGGGGAGGGCAAAACGGCCATTTGCCTCCTGGAAGTTAGGACTAAGAACCAAAATTTTTTAGAAAACGTGAAGTTAGCAATTTAATTCCGATTAATTGATTGGTTTAATTCTTGCAGTGACAGTTCATTTGCCGATATGACACTTACAGTGAACAAGAGCCAGGTTCACCGATCTGGTGTGATGCAGTGATGAGTTTGCAGTTCACTCATGTCCGCTGCTTTGCCTGCAGAAGCAGATTACGAAACTTGCAAGTGGATAGTTCTAATGTTGGTCTTTATGGCGTGACAGTAGTATGGCATCGAATCTTCAGAAGTTTACTTCAAGTTACGATTATAGTTAGTTCGGATATCAATAAATTGTTACTATCCGGATAACGGATATATTTGTATATTTGCATTTTAGCTAACCGGTTAACCGGATAATAACCGCTAATTGTTAGACAATTCATTTCACGAGATTTGCGTGATACATTGAGTGTAAACTCATGACACAGCTTTATTGTAAATACACAGCACAACGCGTCGATTGTGAAGTCGTGTAAGCCAATCCTGTAAAACACTCTTCCATTAAAATAATGATTATCGGTGTTTAGTAGAACCTAGATCGCCCGTTTCTGGAAACAAAGAATATCTAAACTTATTAAAAAAAGTGTAAAACGCATTAGCAACGTCACTCTGTTATCCGGTTAATCGACAGCATTATATCCGGATATCATATAGCGGAAGCACCCCCAGTTAACCGTTATCCGGACAATCCAACCCTAGTTATGGTAGTAGGCATTTTACCGCATGTGACTGTTGAACGAAGACATCTTTGCAGGAAATGCAACGAGACAATGACTGCTGATAGCGGTAACGCAGTTTTATACTGTGCGAAAAGAAGTAAGAGTGAAAAAGCATTTCTGCCAACGAAGAGCAATTTTTGTGACTGTTGCCGTAAGATAGGGCATTTACTTTGTGGTGTAGAAATGTTAAAGCGTTTTGTGAACGTCCATTTGCATTCCATCGTTAGCAACCTGAAAAGGATAGGCAAAATTTCGGCTTTCCCCTCCTCTGGAAAAATTTCTGCGAACATCCATGATCACTGACTTGAATGTTTGAAAAGGTCGGTGGTCTCCGTATTCAGTTGTGTGTTGTACCATTGCAAGCTTTGTCCCATTATGTTACTTACACCGGTACCCTTGATCTTAAAGTGATGGATGCAGACGTTTCAGAGTGATTGCATATTCTCATTCTTTGTCAACAATTGCTGAAAACGTCACTGATAATAAGCTTGGCAGATTTCGTAAAACTATCCTTGCAAAAGTTCGAAATAAATGCAACTGACTGTGAAATATACAAGTATTCTTAAAAAAACTTTTCACACCTTACTATTTCTTATGTTTCTCGTTGCATGTTGTGCAAATTCTATCTTTAGCAGTGAAACATTTGGAGTTCCATGTTTGTTTACAGAATATGGGAGAGTCGCTCAAACTACCGATCAAATTTCTCGCATTAAATGGAACCAGTGTGCTTGTAAGTTGCTTCCGATATTTACCCTGCGTAGAGATGTTACCTGCCGGTATATGATAATGTTATTTTTTGTGCTAGAAAAAGAAGAAAGTGTTATCAGAAGCGGATGTAGTGGTTGCTACTCCAGTTCCTCTGATTTTGGCTTTGAAACAAAGTAAGTGCATTTAAAGCATGTATGCCTCTCTACGTCCTTGCAGAGATTTCCTGCTGAAGGTGGCTACATGGCAGGGTTGTAACCGAGAGAACCTCAAATGCTTTTGTGAAATACGTCGTACTTTTTATTAAATTGCACATATCCTCTTGCTGCGAAAATTCCAAGCTCTAGATTATTCCGTCCTCCAAGTCCAACTGATCTTTAACCTTCTAACTTGCCCCTTCAGTCAAGTTTCATCCGTGTGGTCTCTAGGATTTCATGACTACATCCGTGGGACTGCAGTGGATGGTGAGGTATTTGCCGAAGTGGATGAAGCAAAAGCTTTATTTGACTAGGCAAGTAAAAGCTCCGCGCTTGCTGTAAGCTTCCGAAGAATCGACCCGCTGTGCCCGATGTCATAACTTTGCGATGATTCAGACTCGATCATGTCTGTATTCCAAAAATTAATCTCCATAAAGGTGACGTAGTTGAATCAATCAGCAAATTGTTTTGATAGAACATTGATTTCACGTAAATGTACGCACCCTCAGTCCGGAAAATTGCAAGCAAACGCTAACGAGTGAAATTTGATTAAAAAAAACTTTGAAGCCAGAGTGGAGGAAGCACGCGAACTGTAGTGTACAACAAATCAAACAAAAAACAACTGGAAAATAGGCTGTCTCCACTGAGAACCGTCGCTAGAAAGTTTTCCATAGGGGGGGCTTGACATTCTAAAAATTGACAAAAACTCAACTGATTTATAGTGTTTCATGTTTCAATTTGGGGGGCTTGGAGCTTTGTTTGGGGGTCTAAGCCCACTAAAGCACCTCCCCCGCGGCGACGGGACTGTCTCCACTAAAGCTGGGGATCAAACTGACTCTAATTACGGAACATAGACCAAGGCCTCCTACATAGACATAGACCGCATTACTCGATGTGTGCTGAGAGGTCACGTAATTGGACACAGCGAAATGACAACTTTTTTGAAAAAAACGTCGACATCGCCAATGACAAAAAATACATGAAGGATCATGGTTTGGATGATAATTTGGGCGTTTAGCTTATTAAGCTATACATCTTCACAGGTATCCAGAGATTAAAACCGGGTTGTTCTACAAAGCGTAGAATCTTAAATAGGTGGTTTATTTAGAATGCCCTGACACACTGTATAATACCGCGATAAGACCATTTGGTCTATATCATCTCTCGCACTTGGTTTGTTTCAGATACCTAGGTGCGCTGCCCGTCTCGTGGAAAATGTGTTTACTATTTGGCCACTGGCCAACATACTGTTGATTGCCTATCACACAAGACGCCACATAAATACCATAATTTGCACATGTCAGGTTTTGTTTTACTCCTGGATATGGGAATTAGTTGATACCATGGATTTGCAGTATTTTCCACGGCAACCACAATGTGCACAACGCTTGCAAGGCCCTGATGAACCTTTGGTTTGTTTTTTGTCTTATTTAATGCAAGGTTTTTGTAATTTGTTAGTTTTTGTCCAATAATGATAAGTATTTTGTACTTGTAGGTAAGCAGTGCCTTCGAATTAATCGTTTTTCTTTCATTGATAAAAGTTACAAGGTGGGGAAATGGTATAACCCAAACCTGCGGATCGTCTTTCTTATCACATTTTGGGGCAGGCCCGTAGCCACGGCGTGGAATTCGGGAGCAGTGCCCCACAAAATCTTTGTTCCCCCCAAATTTTGTTGTTCCCAGAAAAATTTGTTTTAAAATAAATAATGAAAACAAAAATCTTGCCCCCCTAAAAGTGTAATTTTCCCCCCAAACCTTAAAACCTGGCTACGAGCCTAATATGTCAACACTCAGAAATCGCCGCTCGTTTGAAGTTTTCAACTGCTCAACCATCGCTGAAACATCATTACACCAGCGATTCATGGAAAAAAATGAACGAATTAGAATGACCGTCGAACTTTTGCAAATCGCATTCGTCGATTCATGTGGCATGTACTTCCAAATATTATCAGAAATTGCAACGAAGCTTTGCTAGCGCTTATAATGAGTTTCCAGATGCTCAGAGCTTCGAGAAGCATGAATTTGTGTTGCGGAGAAGAATGGAACGAACGTCTGTACACCTTATTGAAAATAATTAGCTCGCGCAACCAACAAGAACATCAAAACAATTTTTTTGGTGATATAAGCTTCTCCGAGTTGCAGTTGGTAGTGACGATATGGAATTTTGAGTCATTGGCCTAACTGACGGGGGCAGGGGTGCGAACCGCCCCTCTCTGGCAAGCAAAATGTAAAAACCGGGCGCCCACCTAGCTTATGTTTCTGTATTATTTTCGTTTGATTATGTTGTTATTTTTTTGCGTTTTTCAGAGTGTTTTCCGGTGATTTCGGCTTTTAATATAGAAATCCACATCCGGATGCACTTTAATTTCTGAACGTTTTTCTGAGCGTTGGCAAGTGGGCCCCTTCAGTTAAGTTTCCCCCCTGGCTGAAGCCTCTACAGTAGTTGCGCCAATGTTTTGAATAGGTGCCAGACACCAAAAATGGTTAATACAACTCTTCATACGGGCAGTAGTGGTTTGTTGACTCGCTGTTAAATAATGAACACTTTCTCATCTAGAGATTACGTAAAATAAAAAATAAAAAAAATACATTAAACAGCCCAATAACCAAAACTCACATGAAGCAAGCAATGTGGCGCACAGAAACATAACACAGTGAATGCCACGCTGCGTTCTACAAACAAGCAAAGCCCAAAATGGTAGAAAAAATTATGTGAAGAAAAATAAAGTGACTTTGGTGCCCATGGTATTGACAGTTCGGATAAACTGACACGTAGTGGGAACGAGGTGGAAGATCAGTGTAACTGTGAAGAGAGCGCCACGTCACACAGCTAACACTGAACCTCTTGCAAGTTAATGTTACTCAAACTCTGTGTGAATAAAATTGAAGTAATATGCAGTGGCGTAGCCAGCCCAAAATTATAGGGGGTAACAATATTTGACCTTAGGCGAGCAACAGTATTTTTGTTTGGGACGCCGCTTCTCAAAGCACAGAATGACTAGATACGTTAAAAATTTGGGAGCCTTGGCCCCAACTACGCCTATGGTATAATGCCAGACAGAAAAAACAAGTGATCAAAGTTAAAAACTTGACAGCGAAAACCTCGAGTTCTTCAGTTCCTCTCACGACAAAAGTGATTCACAAGGACTGGATCCGGATTAAGACGAATTTTGTTGGATTTGACTTGGATCTGTACTGTAACTTGCTTCATAAATTTTGGATCAGCACTAGATTTGGACAGAGTTAATGGAAAGGACTTGCATAATTTTTCTTTTTGAAAAGCTGTATTTTGTAAATTTTTTTTGGCTTGAATTTAAAATATTTTTTGAACTTGGATTGTTTGGACTTGGGCTCAGTTTCAAAAATTCAGAACGGATCTGTATCGCAAAATATGGCAGTCCGCTCATCTCTGATTCACTTGACTCTTTCCTCAGCAGCTTCACGTGGGATTATTCTGAGAATCAGCGGAATTTTTCCAACACAAACTGATTCAAATTTATATTTTCGAAATTTCTCAGTTTGTTCTTACCTGTAACGGCTAGTTGTACTGTCAGGAGATAACACGGTGTGGAATGTCGTCCTCCCTCTTTGAAAGAGTAATCGCGTTTTCCTATTCTTCTTGGTGTTACACCAAGTTATGAAGCTTTTGTTGTCGTTTCGTTTGGTGAAAATTTCCTACGGAAAAAATCTCAGTTATCTTGACTATAGCAAATGTTGTCTTCTTATGATGCAGCGTTCACCTGCCTTGTTTTTTGCTTTACGCCACAGGCGGCAACGGTACCCATTGCTTTATATCCCTTTGAAAAATAGTATTTAATTTTGATGCAAGTTGTACATTATTATGGAACATCCAAAAATGCATCGCACTGGACCGGTGTGCTGTTAAGCACGGGGTTAGGAAAGTGTTATCTGCTGTTCGATCTTGCTGTAGCCAGGCGGTTTCAGATGTCAGGCCAAGCTCGCCTAGCAACAGACCGTCCTTACATTGTGGGAAAGGGCCGGGCATGCGTATTGGTACTTGTGCTGAAGGAATATCTGAACTGCACCGCAGAGCCGTAGCCACAGGGGGCAGTGCCCTCCAAATTTTGTTGTGTCCAGAAAAATTTATTTTAAACATTTAATAAATATAGGGATCATGTCCTCCTAAAAATATGTTTTGCCCCTTAAAAGCTGGCTACGGGCCTGCTGCACGGCGTAGCATGTTGGAGAAAACTTCCCTATTTCTGTGCTCAGCACAGTTAAAACAAGTCAACTGGCTGTGCGCAGCACAGAACAGCGTTTGCTGCAGGCTGGCAAAAACTTGCGCTCCACACCATACAATGGAAACACACCAGAGCGTGTTGGGGTAAGCAGTCCCACATGCATCAACATGGAAACAAGTCCATTGATTTGCAGATTTCTGGCTCAAGTGAGGTCTTCACTTGTATGACCAAGGTGTAAGAACTGTAATAACCTTTTTCACACACAACGATGTATTTTATACATTAGTCAACTTCGCTTAAAAATAGTCAAGTGTTCATGGTAACATGAATTTTAAATTTGCCTCCAAAAACGTTTGCTATCTCTGCTGTATCAGCCGCAGACAAAGCCAGGAAAAAACATTCTGATTGAACATGGACAAAAGAATAGTTCAGCTGGGCGTGTGGCGACTGCGGAGGATTGAAAGTAAACTTTTATCGCAACGGAAAGCGATGACTTGCTGCCTTGGATGTTGAGTACATTCAAAACAAATGCTTCTCCAAAAGACATCACCGTAGTGGGATTTGCTATTCCTTGAAAGGATCCGCAGCACTTCAAATGCCTGTCCAAGATCAACTGTCAAATTAGGAAAAAATATAGTTAAACGCGCCTTTGCTGCTATGCTTGACGGTAGCTGTAACTTATCATTTTAAGTGTAGTAGTGCTGCGTGCGATTGTAGTGATATTGTACTTTTGACACGTGCCCCGTTTCTGTAAATCATTGAAAGCTAATTATATGTCCAAAAAGTACATAGGTCTATTCTACACTGTGCTCGATCGACAATTCCAACAAAGACATTTTTGAGGTAATTACCGAAGTAGGGTTAGTTTAGTTACAATTTTTATTATCCGGATGAACGATATATCCGTATATTGGTAGTTTAGCTAACTGGTTAACCGGATAATGCCCACTAATAGTTACACAATTGATTTCAGGAGATTTGCGTGATAATTGAATGTAAAATCAGGACACAGTTTTATTGTAGATATGCACACATCCACTCTGGAAGCGTATACGAAAAAAATCATACCTTTTTAACCTTAGTGAGTCTGCAACGCATTTTTTCTGAAGTACAACCAGTGGTGCAGCAAGGAGGTGCTGGAGGCTCCGGGCAGCACTTTTCCGGGGGGTGACAAGTTGTTGATTAAAAGTAAATTTTGATTTTTGAAAGTAGTTTAAACTCTTCCAGTTTTTGTACTAAGAAGCCTTAAAAAACTTGAAAATGTGGTTGTGGAGTGAATATATTGTTAGATATTTCCTCAAAAACCTGAGTCAAATCCAGGGTGCTGAACTTCCCTTGCGTTTGTCTTAAAGTCAGGGCTGTTTCAAACTTACTTGGATGAAAATTTCCTTCCAGTCCCTGCACCTTTTTGCCCGTCCCCAGCCAAAGCCATTCTCTCTCCATCCCAGTCAAACGTACTTCGAAGAAGGGACAGAGATGACATTCGACCGCAGGCTACCAAATATCACTGGTGCGGTAGCTCAAGGTTAAAATTGTCCTCTTCTCCAGCCAAATCTGATAAGCAAGCTCGGAAAAGTTGCAATCACGCTTATAGTCAAAGCAATCTTAATCCTTTTTCTCCTATCGTTCGATCATTAGCAACGGCGCATCACCTGACACCCATCCGCATTGGCTACAAACATTTCTTGGCATGTCTCATGATGTTTTTTAATGTTCAGTGGGATATTTTCAATAAACAAATGCCACAAGCTGTAGCCTAATATTATCAACATTAAATTTGGGCGGGTTGCGTGAAGAACACTGCAAAGCTCAAGTTGGTTAACAGTAGTTTCAATAAAACTTGTTTTTCTGTACGACGTCACGGTGTCGGAAAATCACGTTCTGGAAGTTTGAACTGCAAGTAGAATGAATCAATGCCAGTCGATCGGCAATGTGAGTTTCGTAAAAGGTTTGATTCCATTGTTACACTGTATGGTACACTTAACATTTGTAGTCACAGAAAAAGTTATTTCAACAATGAAAGCTTCGAAAAGGTATGTTGCTCTCATTTTGATAAAGTAGAGGTTACGATCCTTGGTGTGAAAACCTAACGTAAGGTAAACGATATTTAGTGATCATTGTGGTGAAAGCTTTATTAGAAGGTACTTTAAACGAAGCAGTTCCACAACTTGGCAATGGTTGCACTGAATCAAGCTGTTTAGTGACTTAAAGACGTAATCACTGCTGAGCAATAAAGAGGCGTATGTCCTACGTGGCACGTTTTGGTAGAACAGTTTTGCAAATGCTATATGCGTCTGTTGCTAACGGACAAATGTAAACAATAAAACCATGCACACGCAATCGGAAGAAGCCCAGCCCAACAGCTAGACCAAGTCTGCAAGTCAGAGGGGGGCTCCAACGAAACACATCTCAACCAGAGCCGCGTTTATGCCTATTTGACAAATTTTATCTACTGTAAATGGGTCCGCACCTTAAGAGGGCCCATCGACAGAGTTGACGTTTGAAGTCTTTTATATATTCTTAGAGAAATGAGCCACTCTTGAAACGTCAAGTGATTAAAGAAATTTTCTATACATTACTCAGATTAGATTCAGGTATTAATTCATTATTATAGTGCAGGGCTTTTTAAGGTGTTTTAGGGATCCGATTCGGGTCTCTAGAATCAGAGAATATATATATGCAGTACTTTGTTTTCGTTGAAGATGGGACACTACACGAAATACAAACATACATAAATGTTCATCTGTAGAGTAGGCATCCCACCATCACTGCTGTTACTGGGTCCTGCAATAACACACTTTTTGTGTTTGTTTGATCCCCTAGCCTAGAATGCGCAAACGATGAAGCTAATTGGTGCGGCTTACCGCAGACTGAAAACCAACGGAAAAAAAATTAAAAAAATATCCCGGATCCATGGATGCATATTTAAAGAAAACAGAAAAAATACGAAGAGCAAATGATCAGGAAGGTTGCGAATGGGCAGAAAAAGCAAGACCCACAATCAGGCCCGTAACCAGCTTGGGACACTAGGCGGGGCGAAGAGTTTTCTGAGAGGGGCCTCAAATTTTTTAACTATGTTCAATAATTTAAAACTACAGTATCCAACAGATTTTTCCAGGGAGGGGCGAAAAAAATTTTAGGGGGGCTTCGCTCCCCTTCCTGGTTACGGACCTGCCCGCAATCGAGAATGAAAAATAAGACCCATTCAGTTTCTGAGTGCTTGATTCTGATGTTCACGATGTTTTAGTATTCCTTACATCTTTACTAAGCACAAAACATGTTCTTTCATTTAAAATTATTGGAAAAGAAGGCATTTTCACCGTCGGTCCCGGGCGACACTTGGCCTAACTACGTTACTGAGCAGTGAGCACAACACATCGATTGTGGAGTTGTGAAAAGGATACCAGAGTTAGTCCACATGCACTGAATGTCCTTTCCGCTTCCACAGAAGTGGGCTAGATCGGGGGTCCGCAAATACTTTTTGGCTCGACCCTAAAAAAGAGTTGTAAATTCTCGCGACCCAAACATTTCGTGAGCATATAATTTTGTTGAAAATTCTATACAATAAAATATCAATTTCAAGACTACTATTGATTCACAGTAGCAACTTTCTTGCACAAAATTTTATGAAACTTAGCGACTGTACTGTAGATCATTGCATTTATTCTGTCTAATGAGAATGGCAAATTTACAATGTAAATTTAATAAATTATTTCGCGACCCCAAGTGGCAGGTCTCTTTTAGTAACCGATTTATTTTCAAATCGAACTATGTCATTTTCAACATACCGATTTCGTAAAACCTGTGCAGCACATTGAACAGGTTTTTCCAAGAATCATATTTGAAATTGGAATGTCGTTTCGTTAGTTCGCCATCTTCCTCTGTTACGTACATTCGTAGGAAGGCCCTCCGAATTTTAACTGACGTCATAGGCAGGAGGGCCACCTTTTCAGGACGAAACAATAAAACTATTTCAGGGACACCAGGTTCTGTAAGTTGTGTAAAATAATCGACGTCTTGTCGTCTTAACTTTCCTTCTAATGAAAATTACGAAATTGATATTACTGAAGTCAGGAACGCTTTTTGGCCACCTGCCATAAAACGTATAGCTACGGTGCTGTTGACCCCATGGAGAAGTGGGCCCAGGTAGCTTACTTGGTCGTCCTATCGACCCCCAAATGAAACGGTTGTGCGTCGCCCACAGACGTCTAACATCTCGACAAGCTATAGGCGCTATATCCGGTTAAAAATCATGTCGAAAGAGAAACAAAAACTCGGCGCCTATTACCACTACAAACATCAGTGATAGTCTCGAGACTTTGAGTACACCAACGGTGGCTTAATAGATCTCAGTAAATCTTCCATTATTCAACATTTTCCCAGTCTGTCCTTTCTGCGGGAAAGGAAGAACCAAGCAGGTACAGTAGAACTCGTCAAAATCGTCACTTTTTCGTCGGTCCCGACAGAATCCCTATCTTTTGCGTACATTTCTGTTCGTCAATTTGCTAATTCGTCACCTCTTTCTATCCCTGAGAAATTCTACTGTATATAGAATGCGGGAAATTTGGTAAAATGACTGCTCTGAAAAAAGTGGTGATGACATATTTTGAAAAATTATAGAAAATTTTCACCAAATCTGACAAAGTTTCAAGTCTCGAAGGATGCGACCTCGACTACATCACTGATAAACATTAATGACGTTTCGACCTTCAGTAAGCTGTTATGAAGCAGTTCGACGGGGAAACATCTTATAGCAATTCGTGTTCTCACAATGCCGGAAGTATTGCATGCTAATTCTGATTTTGGTCACTCGCATCATAGCAAACAGCGTTTTAGGGTAGAGTTGCCGGAAAATAGACTAATGATTGCATCTAACGTTTAATATTTGTTCGATTGATTAATATTTGTATTGAACGATCGCGAATGAACGTCTCAATTTAAGACATCAATGATCAGTAGCGTTGATTGCTTTTTGATACTGAGGAATATGAACTCGAGGTTTGCCAACAATCCACAAAAAACTTCAACGATTTGCATCTTATTCTTTGTTGGCTCACTTCACTTACGTGATAGGCTACTTTTTACAAATCTCCATTTTTCACCCGCTGTGTAACGTCTCTGTATAACGATGACCGAATGTAATGGCTCTGGTGCGTCGTCTGTTTGTTCCTTTTCATGGCTGTGTGAATCATCTAACACCAACCTTGTGATGTTTTGTGACCTAGCTTTTTTGTATCCTTTTGTTCTTGGAATAACCTCTGCAATATGGACCGTGTATCAGAGCCAAATACATAATTAAAAATCAATAACATTAGTGTTTGAACTGTGTTTTGAACCGCCAAAATATGCTTAGGTTATGATGATTCTATTTGAATAAGATTTCAGGACTGGGGATGCGCGGTGTTACGTGAAATCGATATCCTATTCAAAAAGTGTTGATAGATCCACCTGCGACACCTTTGTGGAGACAAGTTACTTACAATGACTCCTAGCAAGCGGCAAACATTGAACTTTTAATCGTTGTTCATTTTGCATTGTTATTTTCAACCAGTAGCGTAGCCAGCCCAAGATTTTGGGAGGTGCCAAATATATTGACTTCAAGCGAGCAACAGTATTTGACACAGCCTCACGAGCACAAAAACGACAAGATACGCTAGAAATTTGGGGACTTTCTAACAGGGCATCATTTGATGCGCTGAAAAAGGTTTTGTCTCTCAAACTGTTTAAATGTGTGAATTAGTCAGACCCTTGCATTTTAACATGCCTGTTTAGTGTTTATCCAGTAAAAAGCGCTCAAGCACTATGCAGAGCACTAACTCAAAAGCTGTTTGTCAGTTTCAATCAAATATTTGTCCTAAAATCATTGTGATAACAAGTCTGGTGACATGATATACGATTTTGCACTAACCTCAAGCCAAACTGTGTGCGATGTTGCTTCAGCCCCGGCCAATTTTGATGCCACGGTCGTTAAACACCCCTGGCCACCGACGCGTCTAACAGTGATATTTGTTTCAGGAAAATTGGATTTGTCGGGAATAAAGTTTGCTGTTATTGATGAATGTGACACCATGTTTGACGACAGTTTCGCTCCGCCTACAATTCACATTCTCAACAGATTTAATGTAAGGGCTTTTAGTTTACCAATATTTGCTACTGGTCTCTTCGAAACTCCTTGCAATTGGCCATACTTTTTCAGATTCACCGCGGCAAGCGGCTGCCGATACTCACCGCTCACGCGGCGCAAATAATATTGTGCAGTGCAACTTTTCCTACGTACGCCGCATCCAAGTTGGAAGAAGTTTTGTCGGTTGGTTGGTCGTAAAATAGATTGAACTGCGTGAATTTTGTTTTGAGTGACAGCAGTTTTACTCCGCAGATGGATAACATGACCATTTTGCGAAGTGGTCACTTGCACAGGGTGACGACACACGTCAATCACAAATTCGTACGCGTCAAGCCATCAGAAAAAATTCCAACACTCCTGAAACTACTGGAAGAGTCAAGAATGCACAGCACCATTATTTTCTGTAACCAACACCAGACGGTACAGAAAGTCTACAATGCGTGCGTGGAACACGGTTTGCTGGTTGCGAAAGTCGACAGTGCGGATTTTGTGGAGGTTAGTTCACTGTCGTCATCACCAACTGAGGCCAATAACAGGGTTCCCACGCGGCATTGAAAGTATTGAATTGTGAAATCGGTTTTCAAGACCTTGAAAAGTATTGAATTTGGCTAAAATGTACATATAGTACTGAAAAAGTATGGAAATTCTAAATTCAACCATTTCTTTATTCGAATTTTGTTCTTCACCACTGATGTCAGTTCTGTAGATGTGTTTTGCATTGTGTCCACGAGTAAAATTTTGGAAAAATGATGGTATTGAAGTCTTTTAATTTAGTATTGAAAAGGTATTGAAGTATGGAAAATGTTTTTTGAGAATCTGTGGGAACCCTGCAATAACATGAGCAATCCAATGCACTAATTTGTAATACTCGGACCCTTACAAAGGTTAAGTTTTGCAACGCACATGCACTGATATAACTTCAAGAGTTTTAAACTCGGTGGACAGTGGATCCCTTGCGTAGCCTACTTACTTACACGCAAAAAGCTGCATTCTAGGTAAAACACCCCCGCGCAGGTCCAACCGCAGTTACTGCTTGCCTCTCCCACAAGTAACGCCTTTGGCGTCGAGTGATGTTAACACCTTCGGTACGGCGTGAATTCCGCTGATTATAATCAGCGGAGTAATTTTTCATCCGGTGCGGGACGTTTTTGCGATGTTCTCACCCAACAATTAGAATCGAAATGTAGTTGTCTGATTATCTCAAATTTTCAGGTAAGATTGGTTTTCACAAGAACATTCGTGTAAAATTTGGTTGCAAAAGACCAAGCATGAGAAAAGTGATTCCGCGCGACACTGTAACGGGAAAAGCGACGCGCAGCAACAGTTAGTCCGATGCGCTTGGAACAGAGTCGATTACTCGATTCAAAAATTAGGAACTCGCGAAGTTCTTGATGGATTGAACTCAAAATTTAAGATGCATAATGATCAGAACAACGTTCTTGTAAATTTCGTTACTAAACATGTAGTTTTGAAGAAGTTATGGTGCTTTACAGAACAACTGCTCAACTCTGCTAAATAGGCAGGGGCGCAATTCCCTGGGCGCCGAGTCACTACGGGGGCGCCATGAAGTCCCAACAGTGTCACAGGTACTTTCTTCAATACATTTGCTTCCAAAAGAACTGTTTCGAACATGGGGGCGCCAAATTTGCTTCTTGCCGCGGGGCCATCTAAACTCGTTACGCCCCTGTAAATAGCATAAAGTTTTTCAGCCTATGCAGTTGCGATCGAAAGTACCTGACTCCGAAAGTTTTTGTCAGAATTACTTCAAATTTTCGGAGATGATGCGCACAGTGCCGGATTAACAATAGTAGCAAATGCTACGGGCCCCGCGGTCTTAGGTAATAAATCTTTTTACATTACATTTTTTTTTCAGTCTAAGAAGTCAGTATTTCGCTAAATTTACCGTAAATAGTAAACGAAGATTTTTAATTGAACGCTGTCAGTATCCAGAAATTCTTGTTTGAGCTTGTTTGTACATTTATTTCTATTTGTACAGTTACGTAACAAAAGACGAGATTGCGGTCAGCAGTGTTGCCATTTTAGCTGATTTGCTGCTAAATCTAGCAGGATTTTCGTACTGTAAGCTGTAAAATTTTCAATCTAGCATTTAGCTGATTTTCTAGCAAGATTTTTTAATTGGGTAACACCAGGACAATGCAAAAAAGTTTTTAATTGGATAACACCAGGACAAAGCAAAACCAGCTGCCTGGAATTAGGAATTTTGATTATGATGCAACGAAGCTGCTTCAAGCGTATAATTGCATAATAATGACAATCAGATGGCTTGGTGAAGCCTAAATGATTTGCTTGTGTGCTTAGTGATCGCGTTAGTTGAAAGACAACATGGTAGAATGTTTTTATCCCACGACACATGTGATATTTCCAAGTGGTTCAGTTGCGCTAGTAAGTAATGTCTCGTAAAAAACAAGGCAAACCAAAGCTGCCAAAAGTTTTGACATATATGGTTGCAAGATTCATAACTTAGCTCAGTGCCCAGGGCGTAACGAGGAGGGCACAATTCCACGGGTGCGGAATCACTATTGAGGCGCCGAAAGACTGCGGGAAGCGTCGAAAAGTCCCAACAATGTCACAAGTACTTTCTGCAATACAGTGAATTTGCTTCCGAAAGACCTCAGGTTCAAACATGGGTGCGCCAAACTTGCGCCATCTAACCTCGTTACGCCCCTGTCGGTGCCTATCCTGTTGATTCAAGAAAAGCCTTTGTGAAGTTTGCAAAAATGCAATCATAGCGAAACATTGTGAGCTTGAAAGGCACAACTGGTATAGCAAAAACACTCAGATAAGACTAAAAAGAACTTTTTGCATGCTCCCTGATGTATCACAAAGTTTTAAGCTAAAAAGACCACACTCGGAAAGTTGTACAGATGGGGCTGAAGCTATGCTTTGAGCATTGTTATACTGTATAAAAACAGACAACCATTTGAGAGAGATCGTCAATAACTGTGTGTCATGCAAAAAAACGAGGTAAGGTGCAGTTACGTTGCTCAAAATGTTGAATGAAAGAAAATTGTGGGCCGAAAAGTGCAGAATGGGACAAGTCGGCGAGAAATCAGTTACAGGACATGATAATTTTCATGGGAGCACTTTTTGTGTACTTCAAAAAAATTTGTTTTTAATTTTAGGGCGAACAAACATCCTTTCTAATCTAACGTTCGAAGTAGGCTACAGTAGAATTCGCCTGTAACGATTTCGCCTATAACGACGCTTTTTCTTCGGTCCTGGCAAAATCCCTATCTTTTTCGTGCATTAGACTTCGACTGTAGCGTTACTTCGCCCATAGTGACGCTTTTGGTCGGTCCCAGGAAGTGACGTTATAGGGCAGTTCTACTGTATTTCAAAAACACGCTTTTTTCGTATAACCCATTTCCGACCACCATCGCCGAAATGTCCTCGACCCCGAAAAGCGTGGTAGCCAAGACCGGCATTTTCAGCCCATTCTCATTGGCAGCGATTGCAAGAGGAAAAATTAATGCACTATAACTTTACACGTATGTTTTAATCATCTTAATACAACAGATTTTAACTGAAAATCTGTGACAAGACTGAGTGGCTTCTAGCAGTTTCTTGTGACACCGTTTAGCAGATTTAGGTTGCAACCATCTGGCAACACCGGCGGTCAGCACGATACACTCCGACTGTCATGTCACGATGCGAACCGGAGAGCATAAAGAGAGAGTATAGGTAGTCACACTAATTCCTTGCCCATACACGTTTTGATTTAGCAGGTGTTAGGTGTCTTTTTAATTTAGTTCCCGCGCTACCTTAGTCCAGGACTGGATGCGCACAGGTATGAAGGTCTATGTGGAAATTTTCTTTGCACAATAAGGGTACAAAAAAGTTATCCTGTTACATGCAACAACTGTCTGGACCTGAGTTTTTTTGCAAGAAGTGTTGTACTGTAGCCTAGGCCTAGGAAATTGTTGCTGAATACCAAACTGCATAACTAAAAAACTTCTTACTCATTTTACCTGAAATTTTGAAGGGTTGTGTGGGTCAGTATGGAAAACATCATTGTAAATTTTCGTCGCAAACAAGTGAATACTAAAAACGTTGTTTTTTTTATAAAGTCTTGTAACCTAGGCCTAGGCAGATGGTATGATGCCAAACTTCATAAAATTTCGAGGATCAATGTGTCGAAGTATGAAGAACATTTGTGGAAACTTTCGTTGCAAAGGTACGAAGGTGTTAAAAACGTGCAGTCAGCGGTAAACGGGCGTATTATCAGAAAATTGAAAAACTTGCGGCAGGTTGAATTTTTTGCATACACAAAGGAATTCAGTGACGCATGACATAACGTTTTTATTTCAGGGCAGACGAAAGACAATCGCTGAATTTTTAAGCGGACAGGGACCAGTCCTAGTAAGCACTGACGTCGCGTCAAGAGGCCTCGATACGCAAGTGGTACGTTTGCTTGCGCCAAGTAATTATTAGCTGACTTGTACTTGCCGTTCCGTTCATGTGCCATGTTTTGCCAGGTCGGTCACGTCATCAATTACGACGTTCCAAATCACGTCTCAGACTATCTGCATCGGTGTGGTCGAGTCGGCAGAGTAGGACAAAAACATGGCGGTGTCGTGACCAATATGGTTTCACGGAAATGGGAAGTCAAAACGGTTATGCAAATTGAGGTAATATGAAGCTTTGTTTTGCGTGATGTTCCGAACTTCGCGACTCAAACTGTCATGCAACGAGCTACCTCTCATGAAGAAAAGCAGCCGGTGTTGTTATCAGGGTTCCCACACATTTTTAAAAATCATTTTCCATACTTTTTTTCAATACTAAATTAAAAAAGTTCAATACCATTACTTCTCTTCTTTTTTTGAAATTCCTAATCACGAAACTCAATTTTGCACATTGCATAAACAAAGAAGTGCTTTTCTTTGCCTTCAGTAAAATTTTGCTCAGACACTTCAAATTTTCATAATTTTTCAATACTAAATGCATATTTTGGCCAATTTCAATACTTTTTCAAGGTCTTGAAGACCGATTTTGAAATTCAATACTTTCCATACCGCGTGGGAACCCTGTGCTATCGCATCGCAAATCCAAAACAGTAGGCTACCGCTGTTTGTCGTTCATCTTTTCCAAAACGTCATCAAAACAACCTTTCCATAGAAAACATTTACTGGTCTAGAACCTGACGAACCTTTCTCTGCCTTTACGAAGCTGCGCGTAGCAAAACAACCATCTCCTGTACATTTGTTATGATTTGAACCGAAAAATGTCCGCAATGCTATGCGTTTACAGTACGGTACAACTGCATATTGTCCGTTCTACGCCATGGTAGACTGTGGCGGCGTGGTTCTCTGTTCAAACCTTTCAGCAGTGTTTAACGACGTGATGTTGGAGGAGAAATGGCACTTGGCTTACTTTTTAGGAAGCGGCCAAACGGCGAACGGAGATCGAGCAAGTCAGTGCGAATATCAAGCAGAGCCATGAACGACGATGGCAGGAGCAGACTGTGGAGCTAGTTTAAGTGTCATCTGACAGCGGGTTCGCATTGTTAACCTTCCTCATCACTGGCAATCTCCATGCTGATACCGCTGGCGTCCGACGCGTTTCCATCGCCTGCAACATTAAATGCAATAACGGGTGAATGTGTTATGCCGTGGTAGCAAGCGAGCAAAGCAGATACTGTAATTCAGCTTTTTTCATTTGAGGTGTTCTCTTTAATTTAGTAACACATATAGAGGAAACAGTTCACCTGGTATATCCACAATATCCTCAGTGCCAGGCGGTGGAGGTTCCTGCGGGCCTCTCTCTGCAAGGACAGGAGCAGCAGGTTTCGTCGGAACGGTTATATTCGCTGCCGGGGTGCGCCTTACTGGTTTGGTCGTTTTCACTGCATTTGGCTTAGTGATGCCAAGTGGCCGGACGGATTTTAGAGTGGGAATTGGTCTGCTTGTAGTGACAAGGACGGCGTTTGTCGGCACATTCGAATGTGAAGACGTCGCCGCTACTGCTTTCGTCTTGGAGCTGGGAAGTACACGCGTGTGAGGGGTCCAGTTACCTATTTTTCCAGACAAGCTAGCTTTAACTTTTGTCACCTTCTCAACGACTGGCTTCGTCAACAACGTATCGTCCTTCCTATCGGTCTTGACTTCCCTCGGTTTAACATCTCCTGTAACTTTGTTGTCATCTTTCTTCTTCCAAGTGAATTTACTGAATCCGATACCGGGCGATTTGTTGCTGCCACCCGGGTCAGACCGCTGATTTCCGTTCGACCGTTCACTCTGATTTACATCGTATTCATCATAACCAGGCGACCATCTTCCACCGTGACGAGTAGCTTTCTTATCTTCCCTCGGCCGCTTCCGGTCCGGGGCAGTTTCCTCAAACTTACGCTTTTGCCTTTGAGAACGCAACTCGTGGCTTCTGTCATCACGATCCAGTGAGCGCCGTTCCGAAGAGTCGCTAAATAACTTGTGCGAGGAGTTGAACTCGCGGCTTCTTTCCTGTGCTCGCCTGTGTGGCGGGCTGCGGTCACGACTGTGACGTTGAGGCCCCTCATGAAACTGCTTCGGCGGTGTTTTTTCGCGTTTGGGCCTTTCACGTTCAGTATGTTTGTCCGGTTCTTTTTCTCGGGACCTTTGTCGGTTACGATTTTCAACGAACCGTCCTTCGCCCACACTCCAAGTCCCGAAGCGGGGCTTGCTGGTCTCAGGATCGGACTTTACGCTTTGGACCGGCAGCTTCGGCGACTTTTTTTGGTAACTGCGATCACCTTGACTTGTTTTACATTCTTTCTGGTTCTCTTGTTTAACTGGTTGAGTCTTGAGCATCTCAGCGTTCAGCATTTTCTCGTACTCTGGGTGATCCCGACAAAATTTCTGACCGAACAAAGTGAAATGAGAAGTTTGTAAGGGGTCCCAAAATGCAGAACACGAATGAAATAAACGATTTCAAAGTTTACCTCATACTTCAAGTTATGTGCTGCATCCCTGCAATGGTCTTCTGCTTTATATTCATCGACAAAATGCTCCTTGCAGATTTTGCAGAAGTAGCTCATAACAGGCATGACGAACTCGGCTCCTGCGGTAAAAATTCTTCGTTTTCGATTCGTATGAACAACAACTGCCATTCGATCGGACCTAACTTATGGTTTCAAAAACACCCTAAAAGACTTAAGAGGCGTTTAAATTTTAGCGCACCAAACGTACCTTTGGGTAGAGCCTGTGTTAAGCAGAAATAAAAAATACACCCCAAGTTCAGATGTATTCGAGGGCATACCTGGGCGAGTGTGGTACGCCTGCTCAACTTCTCGGAGAAACTGGCGTAAACCTTCTTGATGCAATCAATGGCACTTTTTGTAGAAGTTGCTGATTGTTTGCATCGGCATTCGACCTATTATTTACTCCACACTCTGCCCGACATAGTTGCGTGCATCGATTCACGCTGATCTAGAGTTGTTGGCGGGTGTCAACTGCCAAGAAGAGTTCGGGATGCCATTCAGCGACAAAGTGGTCAACTAGTTTCCCTACCCCCTTGGCAAGTTTTGAGTGTCAACAAAATGCCGAAAAAAAGTGCTTAAAAATGGTTCGCTAATAAGTGTAAACCTAGTCAAATAGTATACTGCACCTTTTTGAACTTACGATATCGCAACTAGATAGTATACTGAGACATTTCGGTTGTTTGTGCCGAAACAGTATTCACTAGCCTACGTTTTCGGACATTACGACCGAATTGACTTAATTTTTTTCGATCATTTAAAAAAAATTCGGTCTATGACTGAAAAATGACCGGTAAAAAAACCAGCTACTGAGTATGCATTCTTGGATGCTTTACGTCCCTATTGTTGTACCTTTGAGTGGAACAGATATGTCTCCAGCAGCCTTTTTCCTGTTTTTCTGACTACCTCTTTTCATCCAAGGTTTGTCAGTGGGGTCCATCGCCTAAAATATATGTAAGTGGATAAATAACAGTCACATTTAACTACAAACGCTCCGCATTATGTCGGATATACCTTTCTGTGAAGTTTTGAATGCAAATGCACCAGGTGCTCAAGCAAACTTTTATTACTGTCTTCACATATTCTGCAAATATGCTTCCCTGGATCAACGTAAAAGTACTTCGGTTTCATGTCTGCGTCATCCGAGCCATCACTTTCGTCTGAATCAGTGCTCTAGAGCAGGAGAAAAGCAGTGACGCATCAGTAACGCAAGCGTTCCACCCACAGCTAAGTTTTCACCACACACACGAGCAAGAAAACTAAATATGAGCAGAGGGTTTTCACGTATTATGCGTGATAAACGACGCAATAGTCAGTTTCGTCACCAAACAATTGCACAGCACCACTTACCCCAGATGAACTAGCAATGCCTGCTGCTTGTTCTGCAGCTTGACGGATCGCTTTTATTTGTTTTTCCACGCCAGCCTGAAAAAAGCGCAAAACGTTATTTGGTAACAACGTCTGCAGCAGAACAACAACTATTTTCAGAAATCGGATGATTTTCTTTCCTAAGCAACACACGTTGGTGAAAAAACACCACTAGCATCGAATCCCATGAAAATATACAGTACTAGCAAATTAAAGCACACTACACAGTACTAGCATTGAAATACAAAAAAACCTGCTATGTCTGGTTGACCAAGGTATCCTGGTCAGAGGTGCGCGAGAGCCATCAATTAAATACCTAAGCGCCTTCAAGTTCAAAGTGTAAAGTGTGCATTTAGTTGTTTGCAGTTTTCCCGGGAACACGTAAGTGATACATGTGACCCTGAGGGACCGTCAGCTTAACATACCTGTCCTATTGAATACCATGGTACGACATCGGATGCACGTTTTAGAGAAATCACGTTTTAAGGAAATTACGAAAAACGATGAATATTGCTAAATGGCGTCATTTCATTGACGTGTGGTACACTTATGTCAACAAATTTGGTAATAAATACATTTTTACTGCAAGCAGCAACTTTCTTTGCAGAAGGAAAATTTTGTGAGTTTGAATGTTCAAATTGTTTACAAGTAACTGACACAGTAATTTTTGGTGCGACGTGAATAACTACATATTAGGATCACTTTCAGCAATATCATTCGATAACCCCTTCATCAGTCAACTGGCAAAAAAATATAGAAAATTTAATAATTTACGTATGTGCTCGCTATAACCACCTTCAAGGTTAAAAAACGATGCTGAACTTTGTGATATCCTATCTACTAGAATTCGGTGTTTACTTTAGCGGCATTTAAGCTTCCAACACAACTCGATGACGGCAATAAAAATCAAGCACATTCTTACGCTGGATTTGTCTTAATTACCTGCAACAGAGAATTTTTTTGAAGTTCTTTCTCCCCGCCCATCTGTTTCTGCTTCTTTTTCACCAAATCCGCCTGTTGTTTCTTCAGTTTACTGAGTTCTTGCTCAAGGTAGTTGAGTCGTTTTTGTCGAGCTCTCTTTTCTGACTCCGAATTGCTTGTTTCAGACTGCGCTGAGGTTGTCGGTTTTGCGATTTCCTGAGAAGCTGTTTGCACTACTTTCAGATTGGGTCGCACTGGTACTTTTTCGTTATGGGTCGGTGCCTGAAAAGCGGCAGGTGGCTGCTGGTATACCAACTGCGGTGGACCAGACGGACGTGGTTGATAAATATAGACGCCGCCAGAGGCCTGCTGTCCAGGCAAGACTGGTCGCGCAATGTACTGTGGTGTTGCTTGAACCTGCGGCGGTCCTGCGATCTGATAACCCGACCCATAGAACGGCAGAGCCACAGGCTGGCCTGGTTGATACGCGCCCAGGTTTGGCAGTTGTTGCAGCGGCGGCAATGGAGCTGTTTGCTGATTGCTTGACGGCTTTGGTGGTGGAATTACTTGCGGCGATACGTGGTGATCAGCATCTTTCACCGATGGGCAATGAGCTGGCTCTTTGTTTATGGGTTTGGACACGCCCTTCGCAGCTTTTTCTAAACTTTGAGCAGAAAGCTCGAAATCAAAACCAATTGCTTTAAGGACATTCTTAAGTGCCTTAGTGTCAAAACCACCGGGCGTGACTTGGCTTGCCTTAGTCTGATCCTGATTTGCTTCATTATTTTCTGTTGAAGAAATGGTGCGGTTCTCGTGTGGTGCATGTTGCGGACGACTTTCAGACTTGACCGAAACGTGTTGTGCCGGGGGGGCATCTCCGTACAAAAAACGCTCCTCATCATCCATAGGCTCCGAAACGCTGTATCGTTTCGGGGGTGGTGACGAATTTTTGTACGCTTGCGTGAAAGCGCTCAGCGCGTGCTCATCACCTGTAACACTTGGGCTTATGAAAGCTCTTCCAACAACTTCTTGGTCAGAATATCTGATGCTTGGACGCTGCTTTTTTGATAGCGACGAACTAACGTTAAGAGAGGGAAGGAGATAACCCCTGTTTCTATCTTCATCAGACGCATTGCCAGAATACATGGCAAGCAGCAAGTCATCCGCGGGTCCTAAACGAGAACCGGATCTTCTCGCTTCTCGTCTTCCTTTAGACGAACTGCGTCTACTTCCGCTTCTGTTGTCACTAGAATCTGAACTAGAACGGCGCCTTGGCCTTGGGGGCGGTGAAGAAGATCGATGCGAGTAATGAGCAGGAACACGCCTTGTAGGCGAACGACTACGCCGACCGCATGGTGATGCTAGTCGATACTGCGTCGGGGAAAAATTGTGCCTTCTACCTGGGGAAAGACTGCTCTTTCGCTTAGGGGAAGGACTGTATCTTCGTGGGGAAGGACTTGGCCTTCTCCGTGGAGAGGGGCTGAGCCTTTGTTGCGGTGATGACCGTCGGTGAAGTTGGGAATAACTATCGTATTGTCGAGACTCGCCACCGGCAAAATAAGACGCAAGCTCTTGGAATTGAGGCGAACGACTGCGCAACCGTCTTTCAGGGGTCCGCGTTTGGCGTCGATCTGCATCTGAAAGCAGATCTCGGCTGTGATGATCGTAATGACGCTGCCTTTTTGGCGACCACCTTGATTGCTGGTCAATATCAAAACTGTGGTGTTGGTAAGGCATTGGTCTTCTGTCGTCAGGTCTCCTGGGAAAAACATTGAAAATAAACAAGGATGAATTACACATCACGCGCATTTGGCTGATTAATGACACTTACCAGCAATAGTCAGAAGCAAAAATACTCAAAGTAGTTGCTTTGCATTTAGACGATTCAACAAAACATTGCAAATTCCATTTTTCAAGGAATGCAAGGCCATGGATTTTCCAAGAAGAAACCTATAAGTCTTCTTCACAAACTGCTGCAAAACTTTCCTGACTCCTGCACACACCTGTCTTGTTGCAATGAAACGCTGAGCTACAATAATATCGTTGTTTACTGTTGACACTGCACCTTAATTCTAAGGCTACCTTTCACACAGAAAACTACATGTTTCTATAATTCCAACTTAGGAACAAATCAAAGTGCTTTTTAGCCATCCTGTCCAACAACTATTTGCAATATGCTGTCTTTCATAACTAACGCAGCAATGCTGAAAAGAACTTGGAACAGTAACAAAAAATGGGAAGTCACCATCCTGTGAAAAGTACAATACCTGCTATAGAAATATTGTTTTTGAACGTGCATAACAAATTTGAAGCTATTAATGCAAACAAGAAATGTTACCTCTGTTCAAATCCTTGTCGTGGTCCAAGACGATTTCTTAAATCTCCAACAGGGGATTGGGAGCTTCGCCTTGGAGAACGGTCTGACCTTTGGAAATAAACATCATTTCCAACTGTGATCCTTAGACCTTCATCTAAATGAGGCCTGCCACTCCTTGATGACATCTTATCTCAAATGTTTGCCAGCTAGCACAGAGCAACATCTAACCACCAATTCTAGTTCAAAACTCAGAGCTACAATGAATAAAACACACTTAGTCAGTGAGCAAATGCAAAATAAAAATGCTTTTTACATAATCTCAACATTGACATGACGGTGCATAACTTCTTTCAATCAATAAACACCTCCATGCTGATGCAGCTTTAAAGTCAAACTTGTGTTTTGAAGCACACGTTATTAAAGATCTGCAACCAGTCTGATTTACTCCACCACAATGGCAATCCTTGGAAATACTGCAGCAAAAGAAAATGTATGCACCTGTGCAATGCTAATATCAGGTTATTTGATGGTTGTGATTATGTCTGTAAAAAGTGTTTTTTCCAAAACCATAAGCATCGAAATTACATAGAAACAATCTACTTCAGTTAACTATGCACCACGTTGTGAACATTCTGGCAAAAACTCACAAACCACTGGTATTTTGCAAAATTTGCACAACAGGATCACAAATAGCTGCGATGTTTTTCACTGATCACATTCAAATAGAATAGTTGACTCTAATTCTAATGAAAGCTACAATTACAGCTTGGGTTAACAAGCTTGCCCAAGTCTTGTTTTGCTCCATTTATGGAGTACATTTTTTAGTTTTTGACAGAAAAACATAAACTGAACTGCACTAAAGCTTTTCTAATGGCATACCAAACAATGTATCTCCTGGAGATATTTCCCTATTTCATTGGTATGCACACTAAATATTCTGCCTTGTGAGTTCACAAACAGCATCATTTTATGAAACAAACCATATTTAAAAGAAGTAAAAACGCAGACAATACCAGTACTGAAAGAATTTGCTAGAGGTTAATAACAATGGCCAGTAATGCCACTCAAGCAAATTTTTCGTAATTTGGTGAAATCCAGGAGTTATCAATGTCACAGTTTCTTGATACAAAAATCAACCTGAACATGTACTGCACCTACGAATTACTGGCATATATGCAGCAAGGTGCCAAAAAAGCAACATTTATGCTTTAACAATGAACAACCCACTTGTCAAACTTTTTACATCACAACTGAAGTGTAGAGAAATCTAAACAGGTATGCTTTCAATGAACTAAAGACAACAATAAGATAACTTGCAGTGATGACATCATAAATTCATCATATATAATTGGCACCACTATTCACAAATGATTCACCCCCACATTTCTTGTTCCACACAAAGCTGTAAATTCAACTGGGGTTGACGAGTCTCTCTGGCTTTCATTAACATGGAATTAACTTTTAATTATTACATCAGAGTACTTCAGTGCTATTTTTATAAAAAAATGTGCTAAACTATGTAACTTTAGCATCAGCTATGTATCCAGAATTTCTCAGAAAAGATTGGTGAGAAAAGTCCTGCTGGCTAATCCATAGGAAAGGAGCCAAGAGGTTGTTCACCCTCTAAGTCCCACAAAGGCCATTTTTTGACCTGAGTTTGCTACTTTTTGCAACTCTATAACTCGTCAGCCAATTGAGCAAGAGCAGTTCAAACCCTCTACGGATTCAGCAAGTTTTGTAGTTTACTTCTAAAAAATATTTCTTTTGTTTTGGGTTCGCCCTGGATGACGTCATAATGGGGGCATGTCTTCACAATTTTCTGGCTGAGTTTGCCTGGCCCTGGGCACCAACCCAGGAGGCCATTTTTTGGAATCTAGGATATCATCCAAGTCTTTAGAGCCCTTGATTGGCTTTGTAGCATATCTGGAACCAAAATTATGGCTCAAAAAGCAAAAATTGGCAAAAAATCTACTTCCACAAACGCTGGGTATATTACACCCATATTATATGTGGCCATAACTTGCCAGCAGATTGAGCTAGAGAGCTGGTCAAGCCCTCTACAAATGGGAAAGTCTTGTAGTTTAGATACAAAAAAAAATTTTAAGCTTGTGATGTTGTTTTTTTTTTATGTTTACATAATGGGAGGATGTTTATGTGAAATTTGTTTACATTTGGATGACATCATCATCCCCTGCGAGCTGACCAATCGAGCCCATTTTGTGGCTCAAAGTATTTTTGGATACTAGGCTATAATACGAGTGTTTAGACTAGAGGGTTTGATTGAGTTTGCAGCGTTTCTGGTTCAAAAGTTAATGGCAAAATAACTGAATATAAATTAGGGAAATACCCCAGGGTTTTGTACACAATTTGAGGTTATTTTGCCATAACTTTGGAACCAGAAACGCTAGAAAGTCTCTCACAGGGGCAGATCCAGACCAGGCCTTTCAGGGGGGGCAGTCAAATTGGGGGGCACCAAAAAGGTCTTCACTTGTTTATATACCAAAGGTTGTCTCCAACAATCATTGTGTGTCACACATTAGAGGTTACCTTTTGTAGACCAAAAAGTGCCTATTTTTGTTGGTTGAATATGCGATTTTTCAGGGAATAACTATAGTTCGAAAGCGCTTTATATCATTAATTCAAAAAACGTTTGAAACGTGTCCCAAACATTGGGCCTCGTTTTTCACAAGCTACACAGATCTCGTATATCTACAAAATGGATTTGAAAGGTATAAAAGCATGTTGTGCGCAAGCGTTTGCCACTGTTTTGGCTATCCCTGGAAAGGTCAGTGAAGAACAATGTCTGAAACACATTCCCGACAGTTTGAAACACATTCCCGATATGGTTAGAAGCAGAACGATTCTTCCTAGACTTGGAAGTGACAACCCATGTCCCACGAGAGGACTCAAACAAAAAGCTGAATGACGATCACATTTCCAGGCGAAGCTTGTGCATTTACTTGTACATGAAAGACTTATTTATTGCTGAAGCGACAATTCAAAAACAACATGTGAATGAAAGGCATTTGCCAGGACACTACACCCATTTTAGGTAGCTTTGGCAGCTATCGTAACAAACGATCACATGATAAAGTTACACTGGGCCTTAATGCATATTTCCCTAAAATGCATTTAATGCCGATTCACATTTTTTGACATTGGATTGCTGATGTGAAGAAAAAAGCAACAATCCCACTAGACCAGGTTATTCAAAAAAGTTGTGACACTTCTCAGCAGAAGTGGAAACAAGCGGACTGAGCCCCCCAAATTCACAATCAATACCTCCAAAGTCAAGCTCTAGTCTCCCTGTGAAGTCATTTTTCAATTCATTGTATACTATTACGAAGCCCCCGAAGAAGCGCAATGCTGTTGATCTGGCAATGGATCTGCTTCCATCCAACCAGGCCAGAAAACATAACTGAATCAGCCTACCACTAATTCAAAACCACAAACCTTTGCCAACACCGCAGTTACCAGTAAGAAGTTAAAGATTTCACCAGAAGATTGCTTTTCTGCTCAAATTTATATGATGCAAACGGAATGATCTAACAACCAATCAGCTGAGCATTTTTCTAACCATGCCAAATTTGTCTTTTCATGGCCAGCATGAGTTGTCTATGGGTTTGCAATTGCAACAAAAGGTTCAAAACCACACAGTCATCAGTAACTGTTGCTAGACGCCTAGCCAGATGGGGGCAAAAGGTGCTGTCATTCCCCCAATTTTGGCCTGCAAATATTCAAGTGTTGAGCAAAATTTGTTATGACCACGTAAAACCAATTATTCAATGCACTGAGCTGCAGATAGCTAGTATTTTGCCAAAGTTTCTGCGTTAGAGCTATAAGCGTACGAAGTGGGAGGAGATTTGGACAAGATCAAAAGAATTCAAGAAAAAACCTCCCAATATGTTTGGACAAGCTGCTTAAGCAGAACCATCACCCTGTAAAACTCTCCTATTCATTTGCCTCAAAGTGGTGCAAAAACTCAGGTGAATTGAAAATTTTGCCCCCACTAAAGCCCAAGGTTCCCATATGCCTCTGGTGAGGGCTGTGTACCATGATTTGTTGAGGCGCGTCACTGCGCACAGTAATCAGGGTTATAACAACGGTTGGCAAAGGGCACAATTCCTCGGGCGCCAAATGAATGCAGGATGCCGAAAAGTCCCAACAATGTCACAAGTACTTCAGTGCAGTACATTTGCTTCCGAAAGACCTCAGGTTCAAAACATGGGAGCACCAAACTTGCTCCTTACCTCGGGCACCATCTAACCACGTTACCCCCTAGCAGTAATTCAATACTCATCTGCGTTGTCCATGTATATGAAGTGAGGAGTTGCACAACTGCATAGTTACGTAGGTCATAATTCTTTGAGCTAATCGGTGCACATTCAACACATTTTTGTCACATAGCGGCAAGTTGTTTGCGAACATATACATCTGTAGCTTTTTACACACTGCATTATGGTTCATTCAGTAGGGGTGTAACGAGGGCAAGGGGGTTGTAATTGCCCGGGCGCTGAATCACTCTGGGGGTGCTGAAATACTGCAGGGGCACCAAAAAGCCCCAACAATGTCACATGTACATTTTCCAATACAGTACATTTGCTTCTGGAAGACCTCAGGTTCGAAAATGGGGGCGCCAAACTTGCTTCTTGCCACGGGCGCCATCTAACCTTGTAACGCCCCTGTCAATCTGGAGATGAGTTTCATCAAGAAACTCATCCACTCACCTTTATGTTGCAAAACTACAATGCAGACAAACTGTGGGCTCACGAATTGCACTGGTAATAGCCCTGAAGCTGTTTTTTTGTTTTCATTTTGGAGGCTTGTAAAATCTTAAGTCAGTAATGAGTTTTCCATATTGCATTCCTATTTTTCCTGCTGTCTTTCCTTTTCCTTTCTAGACAGTCATCAGGCATTAAAGAAATAAACTTGTAAAAAAACAGGCCATTTTCATATAGCACAGCAGCAAGTCGAGAACTGTGTTAAGCGAACGCGACTGCGTTTGTGAAGGCTGGGGAGTTCTCACACAGCAAAGAAATAACGAAACAATAGCATTGTTCAAGCTATTCGATAAGAGGTTGGGTAAAGTCCAGCATGTAAATCCTGATGTTTAACTAAGCAAAAAACATTGTTTATTTTAGAGTATTTTTTAATCTGTTTCTACTTCCATGGGCACCAAAAAAGGGCACCTTTATGGCAAAGGAGCGCCTTTCAAGAGGGTGACAGATGTTTGGGGGAGCAGTTGCCACAAACTGCTCCCCTTGGATCCACCACTGCTCTCTCGTATTTTAGCCTAGAATCCAATAAAAAACTTTAGCCACAAAATCAGCTCATTGGATCGGCCAATAATATTATCATGATGTCATCAAAGAAACCGCATAACATACCCCACTCATGACGTCATCAACAAAAAACCCTAAACCCAAAACTGAAAAAGTTTTTCTCATTCTACACTACAAGGCGTCACGAGTCTTATGGGTTTGAACAGCTCTCTAGCTCAATCTACTGCCGAGTTATGGCTGACCAAAGTTTGGCCTGAAATGGCAAATGATACCTTTTGTGTAACTTTTTTATTTTTGTCAAAAATGTTTTTTAGCCATAATTTTGGCTCCAGATATGCCAGCAAACCAATCAAGGGCTCTAAAGATGCGGATTATAATCTAGTTTGCAAAATAATCTTGAGCCCAAAAAATGGCTCATTGGTTTAGCACCCAGCGCCAGGTATACTTGGTCAAAAAGGTGAAAACATGCCCCCATTGTGACATCACCCACAGAGAACCCCAAATCCAGAACAAAAAAAGTTTTTTCAGTCTTATCTAGAAGAATACGTAGAGGGTTTGAACAAACTCTCTAGATTAACCAGCTGGCTAGTTATGGCGTTGCAAACTTGGACAAAAAATGGTGGGGGTGGGACGGAGAGGGTTAAGCACCAGGTAGCATAACCACATCTCTAGCCTTGCTTGATCCAATCTTAGTGTGGAGCCAGCAGAACTTTTTGAGATTGGTGAAAGTCATGACGTCTTTTGAGTCCTAGGGCTGCTTATCCCACGACCCCCTGATGTATCTTAACAAAAATCAATTTTATATATTTCATGGAGATGGTAAATCTGTGTAATTACATTTTCCTAGTTCCACTTGAAACTACTGCATTTTTACAATTTCAGGCATTTGTTTTTATTTGGCTAGTTCCACTGTAAGTTGTTTTTGAACAATTTGATTACTTTATAACAGGGGTTCCCAACCTAGGGTACATGTACTCCTAGGGGTACAGCTGCCTATCTGAAGGGGTATATTTAAGGTTAGTAATAGAAGGAAAAAACATTCATGTATTATGTATTTCCAAATAGTTATACATATATCAGTGAACATTATTTTCAGAAGTCATTACCTTTATAGTTCTAAAAATCCAAAAAGTTATATTAAAAATTCAGTGAATTTTGATCTCTTGTTATTTTGCTAAGCCTTTTTCTCAAATTTTAAGGGCACATGCTCCTCTGTTGAAATGCTGAGAAAGGTTGGGAACCCCTGCTTTATAAATATGGTCTACAATGATTTTATTATTGTTGTGCTTGCCTTATCTCAGGTGTCTGAAATATAGTGCAGACATAAAATATATCATGTATATATGAATATTGTCATACATCATTTAAAAAACAAGCACATACCATGGTATTTTTTTGCAATTTCTGCATTCTGCTAAAAGCTATGTACAGCAACCTCCACTTAAGTATGCAACTTAAATCTGACTAGTTTGGGCAAATATAGCTAGTATATGCATGCTCAGTTATTGGGTAATGACTTTAAAAATGGATGCACCCTGCATGATTGCATTTCTGTGAAGAAACCAGGGCTGTGGAGCCGGAGCCCAAGCAATTTGGATGGCTGGAGCCAGAGTAAAAATTTATAGATGGTGGAGCCGGAGCCTGAAATTTGAGTTGGACCTGTTCCACAGACATAGTCTGTGGGGCAAGCGAGTTTGTACAAATAATACAATGGGTTTTAATTTTTAATGGACCAAATTGTTCTGGAGCCAGAACATTACAAACCAATTTTTATTACAAACTCTTATTACAAACCATTAGGCTTACTAGATTACTGGCAAAGTTCACTAGGAAACATTACATTTACTAACAGCAGCATAACATGAAAGTGGTAACTAATTGGTAGCAAACCAGTATTGCTTTGCATAGCACAGCACATAACCAGTCTTATTTTCTGCAAAGTTTTGTAGGTTAAATTGTGCTTTACTTTGTGATTCATCACAGCTTGTCATGAGTGCAAAAGATAAGGAAGAAGTTTTCAGCTATTTCAAACAAGCCATAGGTAAATTCCTTGCTAGAAGTCATACTATTTCTTCAAACAAAGGGCTTTCAAACACATCCTGGCATTTGTGTTAATGCAAATGTGTGCATGTTAGATAGAACACATGAGAGAGGCAATTGACTATGTGTTTTGTGCTCTTTGCATGTGTTGCCCAGGCAGCACTGGTAGCTGGAACGCCAAGACTGCAACAGGCAAAGCATGCAACAAGTGCAAAACACTTGGTCAATTGGGGCTGGTCTGTGTTTAAATGCTTAGACACAAATGTAGTTTTCCAAACATCAATTGTCTTGATTCTGGTCGTAAGAAATAGCAAGAGGTCACCAGGTATTAACAGCAAAATCAGCTACCGCCTTTCCAGAATTTGTTTATATTATTGTTATCTTGAGTTATGTTTCTGCGCGTAACTGTTCTTTGAATTGTTTGAACGTGTGATTGTTGATTTTTTACTGATTTCCACATAGTAAGAGCACTGATTGTAAAAAACTACCAGATTATATTCAAAAAAGTTTGGAATATCCTCTTAATTTTGTGTACTTGATATATTTCATTTTCCATTCAAGTTGAGGTGCACCAAGACAATTGAAAATATTAACGTGTAAAAATGAACAGAAGCTGGAAAAAAAGAGTGCTCTGGAGCCAGAGCCACACTCATGAAAACCAAGAGCTCTGGAGCTGGAGCCATGTTCATGAAAAGAGCTCTGGAGGCAGAACCAGAGCTATGTCATCTTTACAATCAGCTCTGCAGCCCTGGAATAATTACACAAGTTTCAAATAAAAAATAAATGATGAATATGCAATAAAATATACAAATGACGGAAGTATGAGAACAAACAGCAGTTACAAAGATGACATTAGAAAATGTGCGACTCATTACAAACAGCGATGAAACGCGAGTTATGGCTTTGAGCCAATATGGCCAAGGGTACCTTTTCTGAGACTGGAATTTTCATCCAATTTTTGTTTTTTGAGCCATAATTTTGGCCCCAGATATGCTAGAAAGCCAATCAAGGGCTCTAAAGACGCAGATGATGGCCTAGTTTCCAAAAAACTTGAATCATAAAAATGGTTCATTGGGTTGGCACCCAGGGTCAGATAACATAGATTTTTGGCAGGAATGCATATACACGTGGGCCGGTACCTAACATGTTGAGAATGATTCCTTGACATTTCTATAGACAAATGCTTCCCAAACTATCTAGCCGGAGGTTTTCAACCTGTGAGCCATGGCCCAGTAGTGGGCCATGACGCTGTTTTCAGTGGGCCACAGAGCTTTTCTACCGTAAACTCAATTTCTACCACAAACTCAAAATTGCGTGTTACAACTTTTCTTTCTTTATCTGGTGAAACTTACAACCGTACATTAAACACTATTGTGGTAAAATGCTTCAAATCTGAACCATTTCTGTTAAACAGTTTCAAATTGACTTTTCAATCCAATGACAATGCTGGAAATCTGGGCCAATGCCATTTCTTACTAATTTAGTGGACCATGAGCAAAAAAAATGGGCCAACGCCATTTCTTACTAATTTAGTGGGCCATGAGTAAAAAAAGGTTGAAAACCCCTGATCTAGACCAATCAGGTCCAACTGCAGGCCCGCCGGCCACATATGGCCCACTGACCAAATTTTTAAGGCCCATGTTGAGCTTTCTCAGTTGTGATTTAATGTTGTGTTTATGTTACACTAGGTAATTTAAAATAGAACAAGCATAACATCTTTTAATAAAAATGTACTATGCAGTAAATGGCATTATACTAGACTGCAGAAAGCTTCTGGAAATTTTTCAGCAAAGATAGCACTGATGAAAGAACTATGTTAGAAAAGCCCTGACCACAAGCATCCCATTCCCACTTATAGAGATTTGTAATAAATTACTACAATATTTGTTATCTATTCATGTTGTATGAAAATTCCGATGACGCACTCACTTATTTTCCCTTTTTTGGTTTTCAAATCTTGTGAATCTGTTACCGTATATACTCGCTTATTAGCCGCTCTTTTTTACCTGGAATATGGCCTGTATTTTGCCTGCGGCTCATACGCGCAACATACCCAGAGGGACAAAGTTTTCGCATGAGCTATAGCCTTGACGGAATAGAAAATGACATTCTCTGGACAGATGGTCCCGACGACACCCATGACACAGATGAAGATGACACCTACGACGATCTACTGTACTTGTACATGAACTTCCTTTTTCCAACGAAGAAGATTTCTTAGGTTTAGACTTTTGAACAATAAAATTGACTTTCATTACATTTGCCTGTAAAAATCAATATTTTGTGGTTGATTGATCACACAGGGTCTTCACCGATGAAAAGGTCAATTGACTAGTGAGTTATTCGTGAATTACCCTTGATTCTCGGTATATGGCTAAAATTTCTGTTACGGCTTATCTGCGGATGCGGCTAATAAGTGAGTATATATGGTATTTCATTCATCATTTTGTTGGAAGTGGCTGCAAATTTCCATAATTTTGTGATACAACCCTAAGTCAGAAGCAGTTGGACTACACTGATCTGGACAATCTTTTCTAATACTAGTATTGCTCCAGAATGGTACAAAAACCAGAGAGGAAAGTTACTTGTGTAGCTCTAATATATTTGTCCTGGATGAACACCAGTATCAAAAAATAAATCATATCAAGAAACTTGAACTTGAAAAGTATTTTATCTAAAATCGGAAAACAATGCAAAATACATTACAGCAAGGAAACAGGGCAAGGCTTTTATAGCTAAGTTAACACTTTCTGTTCCAGTAGGCTAAGGCTAAAATCCAGCACTTTGCACATGTTTTTGCGTGACAATATCTCTGTCAACAATTGTGCTAGAAAGCTATTCAAACCTCAAAAGATTTGGCAAGTCTCCTCGTTTGCAATGAAAAAAAATATTTGGTTTTGGGTTTCGAGTCTTTTGATACTTTGATTAACTTGCTGGGGTTTCTGGTTCAAAAGTTATGATCTAAAATAAACAAAGTAATTAATCCCATAATTAGATAGTTACTTTGTTTATTTTAGATCATAACATTTGAACCAGACAGGCTAGAAAGTTGATTAAGGTCTCAAAACACGTTGATTCTAGTGTAGTTTCCAATGAAAACTTCAGCGAAATACTTCCCTTTAGCAGTTGGGCCCAGGTCAGGTACCAACAGCCAAAAATGGCCAAAAGCCTACCTTATTTATGATGTAACTCACAAAAAAAACAAAACCCCCAAATTTTTTTATTGTAGGCTTAAAGATTTGCTGGGTCTTTTGAGGATTTGAACAGTTCTATAGTGCAATCGGCTAAGGAGCTATGCGGTTGGTATGTCAAATGAAATATCACAATTTTTTCCCTGTTTCCAAGTATGATATATTTGCAAACCGGCAGCCTTGTGTTAATTTTTCAAAAAGCACACATGATATTACGCTAAAGATTTCAGTGAGTCTACTATTATAGTGAGTTAATATGTACAATTCAGCCAATGTCTGAATAAAATCTAGATGGACAAAAAAGTGGCAGTAATTGATTTCGTGAGATGAACACAATGCAACCATGAAATATAGGCCTAATCACAACAGGGTACAACATAAGTACATTACTGTTACTGACACACCAAATACACACAATATTATAGCAATCATACAAACGTCAACATGACAGCAATGAGTACAAAGATGAACAGTGAGTACACAAAGTTGGCATTTAAGGTCAACAGACAACAATAGCTGCAGTAAATGATAATGACAAACTAACAGAACTGTATCAAGCAATCAACAGTGTCAGTAGCGACAAGGCATTCATTCAAACTTGCTATGCAGCTTAGATATTTTGATCTTTAGTTGAACCCAATTTCAGAAATTATTGATTGTTTTTGAAAACACAATTTTAGATTACAGTATATACTAAACAAAGGTTCATTCAGGCAAGAGAATTTTCCCCAAGTTGCTAGGTACACAAAGACAACATGCAATGAACTTATTAACAACTGGTTTATTATATGTGGGAATACTGGCAAAGGAAGACTTCAGAGGTTTCAAGCAATGTGGAACATAACACCATGCTGTAGTCTCATCATAGGCTGTGCGATTGACAAGATAGTCAACCAATGCGAAACAATGACAACCAATTGTTATTGTTACAATTGGCGTAATAGCTGATCACCGTAAACAAAAAAAAACTGTTTATCAGTTTTTGAGAAGTGTTGAAAAACAACAGTTGGAAATCAAATACTATAAGTATAAGCACAACTGAATTAGGAAAACAAACAAACACAGAGCATGGTGAAGAAAATGTACACTACAGATGAAAGCACATGCCTATGTACACAGATGCGTGGATCAAATTTAATTGAAGGAATTTGGTGTGGTTAAGAATCTGTTTAAACAAAATATGAAATAAAAAAAGGAACAAAAACCAACTAATATTGGAATGAGGTTCAAAAGAAGAACAAAGCAAAACAGAAAGAACTACAGAGTGTACTTTCATGCCGAAAAGAATGGGAGTGCACATTGCACACCACTTTTTATTAATTTCTGTGACATCACAAATCTGTCCATGATGATATCCGCCCTGGATAAAATATCTGTACTTCGCGCATTTGTACCATTTTTATGCGTTTTTGTTATGCTATGGTGCACGTTTTGCTTATGTAGTCAAATCCTTTAGAGCTTTTTTAGCAATGTGTAAGCTAGGCTGGTGTTTGCAGTATTGCACTCCTTACTTGCTGTTCTGTTGCTAATAACTGTGTTTTCAGTTGCTACTGTTCACTAATTAATGGTTGGTTTCCCTAGTGCGATGCCTTTTTGTAGTGCTTCTGCTGGTTGGCTGAGTCATATGAAACAATAAACCATTACGGTTTACCAAACTGCAAACGTCTTACCCCAACACCGAACACGCAGTACAGCAGACTTAACCTTATAGCCTAAGGAACACAAATTCACAGACACATGAAAGACAGACCAAGAAGACGGATATTACTGTATGTGGGCTTGTGGCCTGGCGGTAATACTAATGGTGAAACATACGCTTAATGGTGCTAACACGATTACTTTGATGAGCTTCCGCCTTCCAATGACGCTGGAGAGGGAGGGCGTCGCGGGGGAAGTCTCCCTACCCTTTCAAAAACGGACAACGACGTAGGAGCTCGGACCTAGGTAAAGTGAGCCCATGAAATTTATCATCATAAACCCCTCGGAAACCAATTTAATATTTTGTTGAATTATCACTAATTTTCAAAAACTTGCTTGTTTTGAACAATTCGTATGAGCTTGGTACAACATATTTGCAAGTTTTTTTGCTTTGGATGTTCAGAACTTGTTCTTTCATTTTCATGCGTTTATTTTGTCGTATCACCTGATTTTAAGCCTTTTTGAGGCTTTTCAATTTTACGCGCGAACCTCGCATCCATTGAAAATAGTGCGGCTGGAAAAGTCGGGCTCACTTTACCTAGGTGGAGCAAGGAGGTGCCTTTTCAAATGAGAAATTGAGCATCACAGAGCTCGCCAAAGATTTCCCGCCAAATTTTCCAGGAAAACTAACACTTAGTCTAACCACTATTCGAAACTTTAACACCAAAACTAGCTCTACCCCATCCCTTAACCCAGTGGTTCCCAAACTTGTTCAAGCCGTTAAGCAAATCAAGGCAGCGATCAATGTTTCTAAGTGAGCCCTCATAATATAGAAAAACATTGTGGTTTCGTTCCGCATTACCCCCAGGGGTAATTTACCTCCAGTTTGGGAACCGCTGGCCTAACAACACCCCTAATGCGGCATATAGAGAAGTGCATAAATCCATGGACCGCGTATCCCCTTTCCTGGCTTGATCAAAAGGTCTCACAGTTGGCTGAGTATGATGACGATGATGTCATAAGAGGGCCCCAACCCTATGTCCACCACTGATGAAGGGTAGATGATGAAATGGATGCTGATTTTGCGCGTTTGACCTAAGGTAACCTTGTGCGATGAAAACGCTGGAAACACTGCTCGTTTTTGCGACAAGGTAACGGGCTGGAGGGAAGTTTGTGCTGTACTTGACTGATTCTGCTATAAATCTAAATTTTTAAACCCAATCCCTAAACCTAATCCCTAAGCCTAAACCCCAAACCTAAACCATAAACCCTAACCCTAAACATAAACCCTAAACCTAAAGCCCAAACGCAAAGCAAACCGGAAAATATGAAAAGTGTGAATACTTGTGCAACTACTACTACCAAAACGAAGCTCCCAAAGCTGAGAGCCGAACCGAAAAGCATTGGTATACGAGCCCTAACACATGTCTGTTAGGCTACGAGGTCACAGCCGACTGGATGATANACTCATCGTTTTATCCGAGCCACTTCATTACAGGCGAAACGGTAGTTACAAACTTGACGCAGAAACGAGCAGTGTTTCCAGCGTTTTCATCACGCGAGGTTACCTCAGGTCAAATGCGCAAAATCGACATCCATTTGATCATCCACCCTCAGGAAGGCCATCGATGCCATGATCTACTCCAGTGGTTCCCAACCTTTTTGATCTCGTGACCCCATTTGAAAAAATACAAGCGTTTGGCCCCAGACATCACCTGCAACTCTAAAGGTGTTGAAATAACAACTGACAAGATAAAAAAAACACCATCATTTCACATATTAGATTCACTGTATTTACCAGTGATGTAGTCGAGACCGTAACCTTCGAGACCGAGACCTGGTTAAAATTTCGAAACGAGACCGAGACCTGGTTAAAATTTCGAGACGAGACCGACAGTGGCGATTCTAAGGGGGGGCCTGGGTGGGCCATGGCCCCCCAGATTTTTGGTTGCCCCCCCAGTTTTTTTCTTAATTTCCCGTTCAAGTTCTTTTGGTTGACATATACAGTAGAGAAAACTTTCGGCCAGCAATATTTCAAACGATAATTTA
>JGI24158J21664_10000152_pt1 | contig 49061 bp, 36 predicted proteins | sample Ectturendosymbi3_FD_21664 | JGI IMG/M metagenome (IMG submission 21664) | reverse complement strand
GAAGCCGGTCGAAACCGAGAAAATTCACCCGGATACGGCCAACCGAGCTTGTGTGAAGACTGCTGTTGGCCATAAGCCGGATCGTAAGCCGTAACCGGATTGTGTGTGAAGCCACCTTATATCAGACAACGCCCTTTCCCAGCGAAGACACAATGGCATTTTTTCACCTCGCGCCGAATAACTCGACCATTACTCATTTACAGCCCGAAGGTGAAAAACAACCTGAACCAACACACGTGTAAAGCTGATCATTCGATTTTGTATCTAACTTTGTATTATCGCTGAAGCGCTGCGAATAAACCTGAAGATCGCAGTTTTCATTTCGTGCTTTGCCTCTCGGCCTGTCATGGCAACACACGACATGTTTGCAATGTGTAGGCTGCCGCTTGTAGTCACTGGACTTGATGCCCGTGGTAGCTTGCTTTATCCGCGAGGCCAAACATTTTGTTCGTGTGCCATGCCGAAACAAATTATCTTGCGGATTTTTAGAAAGTTTGGACATGAAAGCTTTGGAAAAAATGTAATAGTTCCGTCGTGTCGTTTAAGTACGATAGAAGCAACGGTAAAAGGTTGCAGATGTTAACAGCCTACTTGCCAAAATTTCCCAAGTTTCATCGTCGGCACTGAAGTGCCCTGAAGTCTCCTTAAGATTTGTTTCGACATTGTTTGGACCTGGAGCAGCGCTAGGAATAAGGCATGACCTTCAAAACGCTACGCGTATTTCAAAAATTAACTTCGTTGCACTGCGAAGAAAACCCGACGAACACTGAATGCTTTTCACTTCTAAGCAGTGTTACGTAATAAATGCTATTCATTGTGTCATTTTTTTCATTCTCGCAGTCAAGACTCTGGAAACCTTGACGAAAGGAGGGAAGGACAGTGTCAAGTTGGGTTTTGGGAAGTTCGTTGATAAAGTACAAAGTCCCATGACGCAAATGACCGAATATAAGTAAGTAAATTGTCACGCAGCTTACATTTCATACGCAATATTTGTAAAACGAACATGGCATTGCAAACGGTTGGAGTGAGCCATCGTCAGTATTGATGTTGTTTTAAATATTTCCGGCCATCGGTTTGTGAATGCATGTTTTGAGGTTGAGCACCGGTTCATCGAAAAAGCGTGATGCAGATCCGTTAATATTAGGCTGTTTATCGCAGATTGCAACATCCGTACGGAAACGACACTGAAGCACCATTCCTATTCAAACAAGTAGTGAAGTTGACATCTGACGTGGCGTATTTTCAACAAGTCTTGAAAGGTGAACGAGTGTCCGGTAACCAGGATCCGCCTGAGGGCGCTTTAGATGCAATGCTGCAGGTGAGCAAGTGGCAAGCAGACCAGTTCGTCGTTTGTCACGAGAGTTTGCTTTATACATGACGATGCGATGGCTGGGTCCAGACGACCTGTCACTTGCCAACGTACCAAAAGAGCGACGAATTTTGAAGCCGTTCTGTGTGTTCTTATCTGCTGTTTCCACGCATCGTGCAAATACGTTTTGTAATGAAGCGTTGGTGGCGAAAACAGCCACCTGTTGCACGCTTGGTGGATTTCGATGAAAAACTCGTCTGCTCATAAAAAAAGCACGCGTGTCCATGAAGATTGGCATGTGAATGCTTCCACTTTTCTCAAACATGCTTGGGGCTGTGCTACTCGCTGTCAATGATCACTTGCTAAAAACGTAATTTTAAGTTAACGAAAAAATTAAACATGTGGAAGTTGGGTTACCAACTGTTTCCGACTAGTTTTAACAGATTACTTTTCAAAAAGCCTCTATAGTGACGACAGGATTTTAGCACCTTGTCCAACGAAATGCTGATGTTAATCAAGTATCTTGATATGTGAAATTTTTCTTGCCATTCTTACCCAAGCAAAATGTTCAGTTCTATGTTTACAGTACGCGTCATGCTTTTAAGGGCATGTGTGTTTTGATTCTGCAAAATGCGGCCTCTTAGGTAATACAATGCAAAGAAAGAGTGGGATGGCGGGACAACGCCTTGAGGCTGCTGTTGATCGCCACTGAATCAGCGTACCATTACGCCGGGGATGGCTCCGCTTATCTGGCTGGGATTTCAAAACCGAACGATGGAAAATGTCATACCGACATCAGTGGCAGGTATACAAAATTTTCGCAACTGAAGGTAGTTGTAATTATTTGTCATTATGTAATTATTGGTGATACGCTCTGTAATGATTACTTTTGGGTGATCTTAGATTCTACAATATGCACTTTGACTGTCACCTCACCTAAGTTGATTGCAAATTCACCTTAAGTAACCAACCTAAGCAACTTTTGCTTGGTTTATGTAAAAACCTGAGTTGAGCTGGTAAGACATAGTTAAATTTGCACGAGAGGTTGCTTCGGCCAAGATCTCAGCAAACAAAAATTTAACTTCAAAGGTACGTCGGTGCTGAAAACCAGGATTACCCAACAGTAAACCAGGTGGTGAGAGCTCTTGAAGAAAAATCGATCACTCCCATTTTCGCCGTTGGAAAAACATACGCCAATATGTATGAGGTATGTCAGTTGTTTGCATTTCCCACAGTTCATGCTTTCATAAAAGTATGCGTCAAGAAAGCGGCATTGGTCGCATTAAGATTAAATTTTCAAACTGTTATCACCGCCACAGAGTCTTGCGCTAACTTTCAAATCATGTTTGTGTTGTGAAACTTGTCTGTAAGAGTTGGAAATAAGTGGAGATGCTTTTAATTGGTCAAAATTTATGGCAAAGATTTTTCTAACTTTTTTTAGCTTACTTATTTTTGCTACTTGTTTTTGACGTCGCAATACGACGCATTTCGTCCGAGAAACCTTTTTATTTACATCCAATCAGAGTTTCCTTTTCAAGTAAGTCAAACTGTCCTTGCGTTGATTGCGGCTGTTTTTGTATGAGCCCATCTGCTTCGTTCGTGCTTGTGCGATGGCTCAGCTGACTCAACATGACAGCGATTGCAATTAAGTTCGACGCATCTCCGGATACTTAACATAATGCTCCACGACGTGTTTCGAAAATTACATTTAGAAAAAGGCTTTTTGCAACTTTGAAGAACATACTTCGTGTACGATCGCGCAGCTGTCATATTGGACCTTGCCACAAGCAGAAGCCGGTTCACTTGTGCGCTACTTTGTTTTACTAAAATCTCTATCAGCCCACGTTTCGTATCAATTGGCATTGCATTTGAAGCAATAACGAAAAAATCAGTGAATTGAAAGGTGCTTCTGACACGACTTATTAAGAAGCCCAAGTTTCACTTTGTTCAAAACCATCATTGCCATGCCAAAGAAAAGCATCTCATTCAATCGTGACATGCAATGTCACTTGAAACAAACCACCACAAAGTCATGGTAAAAGCTGGTCCTCATACACAACCGTGGTTAAAGAAACCCGAACTGCTGTTCGATCAAAGGAATCCCACGGCATTTTATTTTTCACCTAATGCTATGCTCCCTGGAAATTTTAGTGAAGTCCGTGACGAATGCGATTTGTATAATAATGCTTGACCGAAGCTTAGAAGTTCAGTTCATACCGTTAGCGCAAGGCCTATCCACAACCAGCAATCACGCAGCGCAGTTACTCTTACAAATAGATTTGGTGTGAACACATGAAAAACAAGATCAGGCGAACACGCACACATTCAAGCTGCTTTGTTGTCTCCGTCGGATTACCTGCAATAAAAAGACACAAATAAATATAAAACGTGATTCAATGTCGGTCCGGCCGCCACTGCACAAGCGGTTGCTGGGTAGCAAGTTGGCTGACAATAGCAGTCAGTCACGCACGACCTTACCAGCACCATTACCGCTGAGTCTTACCGTTAAGTGACACTGCCAGTGTTGTCACTTTTGATGTTTTAACATTACATATCTAATGTTATGAGATAAATTTCTCATGTCTGATGTTTTGGCGACAGATCTGATGTTGACTGTGCTGATATTTGTTTTCCACGTTTCCTGTCCGTTTAGATGGAAAGAAGTTAGATTAATAATAATTATTAAGTTTCTGTCATCAATCTTTCACCCTCATCTGTGTTTGGTTATCATTCCAAACAGAAGCTGCTTCGATGCGTTGAGAATAGCATTTTATGTTACGCATGACTGACTTCTCCATTTAATAACGATACTTCGCTTTTCTCGGATACAATGAGGTTCATCGCTCTCTGTTAAGTATTGTTAATGGAAGCATTTAACTTATATGAAATTTTAACGCAAAAATCTGATGTTATCTGATGTTGAAAAAGTCAGCAATCTGATGTTAACGAGACTGACCGCAGTGGCAACACGGGGCACTGCTGCCTTTCCCAGCAGAGATGCAGACTTGTGAAACTGTTTCAGCCAAGTCACAGATTATATGTTTACTTCAACGACGAAAGTTTCTAGCAGTTTCAAATTCAACGAACATCTATAAACGCGCTGCTAGTCCGAGAGTGCGGCCATGAGTTGAAAGGCAAGTTTCGTGGTCATTGAATCGGATCACTTCTTGCATGATAAGCGCAAAACAGAAGTTAAAAAAGGTCATAGACGAACAGGCACACAAGTGGCGGGAAATTTCTACATTTGAAATTAATAAAGTTCCAGTAATAGTCGCCTTTGGCAAGTAGTATTTACTTCAGTATCGCTTTTTTGTGTAGTGGATGTCGAAAAACGTTTTCCGAGGTTCAACCTGGGGTGTGCTGTCAAAGGATTCGAGCAACGTCGTTGAGCTTGTTCGCAAGGCTTACTTGGATATTACAGGTGAGAGTCAAAAGGGTTTAAGCTTTGGAAAGCTTAACAGATATGTTTTTGTAAGGTAGAAATGGTCATGGATTAGAGATTCTTTCGTCTCCCTTAAATTTTATGTTCTGGTGTAAGCACGATAAACTATTTTTCAACAAAAAGGCTAAATTTTGTAAACGGGAACGGTGTTATATAGAATAGAATTGCTTACTGTATTTAGCTTAGGACTATCTAGTGTTTTGTTGTTTACTGTGTCGACCTCCGTGACGAAACAGTGGTGTTCAACAAGAAACAATGTTGTCCAGCTCGAATGGGAAAGCTTTCCAAATTTTTTCATAATTTTATTCCCTTGCCATGTTCATATAATTCTTGGCCTTGTAAACGAACTTCCTTTTCGTAAAACAAACTGTCGTAAAATCGGACAGAAATGCTGCTGTAAGCTGTGCATTTACTTTGTTGCTAGTTTTTGGTGACATTTAGCTGCGCGGTAATAAATTGCTGATTGAAATTACTACAGCGTAAACGCGAACTATTGCGATTTACGCCAAAGAGAAAAATCACTTTTTGTCTAAACCTAATAGTTCGTGTGTCATTACGAACATACGACATGTCTTGTGTTGTGTACCCCTGTCATGAAGGTATACATACCATGAAGTGAATAAATCCAGTGTGACAGATGCGACTTGATTTCACTTCGACAGCCGTATATTAGTAAGGTTGACGAATTACATTTCAGGAAAGCAAGAGCTTGTCACCTCTAATCCAGACGCAGACGTCATCTGTCCTTGGTATGGAGTGTTGCGGCCGGATGGATCTGCTAGTGTGCTATCTGTCGACGGTACCTTGATCGAGGGACTGCAAGCTGGAAACCGGGTATGTTGATGTTGCGCTTTAATCAGGCAATTGATTAAAATCAACCGCCTAGAAAGAAAACCGCGACGAACTTTTTCCTTTTTTTGTTTCTCGTCAATTTCTCGCAAAGGCATTTCGTCAAACTAACGAAACATAATTTTGGTCAAAACTACCAGTTCCACTTCCGTAATGTTTGTTGTCTATGACTCAGGTCCTAGGGATTGTTACCAACCAACTAATTGAGAAAATTAAAATCACCACAGCCAAGCAAACAGTTTTTGTCGGCAAACACTGGGGTTGATTTGTAAGAGAAACGCTTCTTTGATCTAATCCCGGTTAATTGCATTGAAGTTTCGTTTGACCCAAAACGTGAATTTGCGAACTGTCCAACCATCTGTCGCTTTAGTGTTTTTCGACATTATGCGAACTTGTGGCTATGAGCTAAATGCAAACGCAAAACTGAATGTCGGTAAGACTTGCAGCTCATGACAGGATGACGTCGGTGCCTTTTTTGATGCATGTCTTCATCTATCGAGTGAATAGGCACCGAAGAGGTATGCTAGACTAGGCGTGATGGCTTAACTGGCAATTAGAATATGTGAAACTAGTGTTAAGTAAAAAAACAGCTGCAGTGGCTGAAGTGGCTATAAACACTCTAACATGCAAAGAACTACATCACCGTTTTTGTAAGGTTCGTAAACAACCTATATTAGTCTATTTCTCAACAAAAGCAAAGCTTTAGTCCATGAAAACTGTAATTACTGGTGTCCTTGTGCTTGTGCAAAATAACGTAGTCCAAAAGCTAACTGCTGATATCAAAGAAAAATAAATTCTAATATAGTCTACGTTTCAAGCATTTTCGAAACCATTACTGTTCTTCTATAGCTGACACGTGTTCTTGGGTTGGAGCAGCTACTTTCGGAAAACTGTTTTTACCAATGAGCGCCTTTTATGAATCGAAGCATATAGCGTCCTGTGACTTGCAGCGCAAAACCCAGGCTGTGTGTTCAGGTCTACTACAACATGTCCCTCGCCGCTAGTCGCGACGCTTGCATGGGTCAGTCAACCTGCGATGTGGGAAAGCTCGAAGTGAAAGCGAGACGTTACGATGAAAAGCTCTCTGTTGTCACAAAGGTCTTGGGGGCATTTGGATGCGAGGCGACCATTGAGGTGAGTCTCCCTTCTTTTTACCAAAACTCCAAAAAAATTGATCGTGATTGGTGGAGGAAAGTTTATTGCAGGTTTTTTTCTATCCTTCAAGAGATGGTTTCTTTTTCGTCGATACATGCAAAATGAGTAGTTCCACGATATCTTGGTGTCAGCGATATCCTAGAGATTGTGGTTCTTTGTTCGGAAGTAGCAAGAATAAGTGTTACGGAATAAAGCTGTACAGAGTTTAAAAATTGTGAATTGCAAACCAACTGTTTGAATTCGAGTTGGTGAGCTCAACATTGTGTAACCTTTTCGAACGTCAGATTGGTTTATCGTATTTGTTTGTTTTTTGGCGATCAGTTGATGCAGAGACGCGTAATCATAAATTGTACGAGTTTTGGCAAAAAACTTGTTTTCAGGGCGGAAGCTCGTTGTGCAATGGCAATGGCAACTTCACATGCGGTGTTTGCATCTGTGACGTCGGATGGACCGGCACCGCTTGCGACCGAGGGGTCGGCCTCGGTTGTTTTCTGCCCGGATCTACAATCGAATGCTCCGGTAGGAAGGAAGCCGCTCTTTGGTCTGCATGGTTTCGTTCCGAATTTTCGTTTTTCAGCTACTTATTTAGTATAACTCAATATAGCTTTCTAGCTTCATGTTTCTAGCTGACTTAACAATCTCACGTGAAAGGTGAGGTTAGCTGGAGGATACGTTTTTTCTTTCTACATGTAGACAGAAAAGTGCTCCACTCGATCTACCGTTTGAAAAGCTTTAGTGGTAGGAAAAACGACAAGGATTCCTTTATTCATTCTTACATAGATAAATTTAAAATTGCAGTGATTCATGGAAATTGCAAATCGCAATCGGAAGATGCCGCAAACAGGTAAAGAAAGCAGTTTGGCCCTGAAATTAAAAACAAAAGCATAAGATAAAAAAGCCCCCACAAAGGCTGTGGCGAAGAGCGCGCATTTAAAGAAAGCACTGAAAATTTTAAAGGACTTGTGTTGTTTCTGTGCAGGTCGCGGTCGCTGTGTAGGCGGACAGTGTCAGTGTGATCCGGGATACCGACACAGCAAGGCCAAAATCAAGGGTGATTACTGTCAGTGTGACGAGTGCCCCAAGAGAGCGTCGCTGATATGCTCTGGAAATGGAAGGTGAAATAGAATTACAAATGTTGTCGTCCGGTTTATATTTGCGCGTCCCGTTTGGTGTTTTTTATTCTTTGGGTTGGAGCAACCCACTTTTCTGTTTGATTCTATATTGGAAGCTGTAACGTTTCGAGGGTTGCTTACATCTCGGTACTTCATGACTTATGCATTAAAAAATCCTTTTTACCGAAAATTTACTCCTTGAAGTGTTTTGCGTGAGAAAGCTGGTCAATGAGTGCACTACAGCGTCTAAAATCGAAAAATATTGCGAAAAAATATCGGCAGCTTGGTTGGTTTGAACAACATTACCTCTAGAGTTAAAATATGTGTGGTTACACGTAAGATATTCTTGCTGCTTTGCAGCCCAATCTATTCTGGTCCGGATGAGTGCCAGTGCGAGTGTAGCTGTGACGAGGGCTTTACCGGACCGGACTGTGGCTGCGCCACGACCAACAGCACATGCATCGGACTCGGAGGCCTTATATGCTCCGGTTACGGGACTTGCGAATGTGGAACTTGCATTTGCGACCCGACCTCGAACTGGGGCGGACCAACTTGCGGGGAGTGCTTGGTGGTTAGTATAACCGTGATTAAGTGCTTGTTTTCCTTTGGCCTGCGAAATTTTCAAGCGTTTAAGAAATGTGGTGGTGTGGATCTCCATTTCGCAGTGTTAAATGCAATAAAATTTGAACATTGCTAGGTTTTAGTTTGCAATAAAATTTGCGTCTTTTTCTTGCCTTATTTGAAACAACTGTTTTTGCCAAAACGCCGAAAATATGGCCTTAATTTTTCATTGGTTCGCAGGACTGCCCTTCTTGCGCCAAATTCCAAGATTGCATCCAATGTATCATGCACGGCACAGGCCCATATAACCAAACGTGCGACGTCAACTGCCTAGAGTCCGAATACTCGGTTGTGGAGGAGAAGACAAACAGCATGGAAGAAGGTTAGGCCTGTTTTTTTACTGCGGTTGACGGAAACGTAAACAACACATAACAGCAGAAAAGCTCAAAAGGTTGAAAACTCAGCAAAAGGGTATATTTATGTGCGTTGGACACGTTTCACATCAATTTGCACTACCACTACAAACTTTTCAACAATAAAGTTTGGCATTACTTATGGTCTTGCTTGCAAACCGTGCGTTTAGTACTGTAATTTCTCTTATTTTTTCTCGTAGAGTAGTTATGATCATGTGCAAGTAAATGCCTGTACTATTTGAAATCTGTGTTCTAGCTGTTCGGACGTGTTTGTACTTGAAAGAAAAGGTGTGCGTTCAACGTTCTTAATGCCTCGTTGACCATTATCTTTAAATGCAGAAAACATCGATGCGAACAGTGGAACAGTTCTTTGCGCAGCCATCGACGCCAGTGACAATTGCAAGTTCTACTATTCTTACCAACCCTTGCCTGACGAAAAGATGGCATTTCACGCAGAAAAGGACAAAAGTAAACGCTGTTTGCATTCAAGGTCTGCTCTGCTACAACAGATTTAGACCTCAAAAACGCGATTCACCACACCCTACAACCCTTTTCCGGTTTCGTTTCGACGTTACCGATGAGCGAAGATGATGCTTCTTGCACGTTACGAAGAACAGCAACTTTTGTAACCTGCAAGAAAGAATTGAAACTATATGCGTTTGCAAATACTGTGCGTTGCTTAAAACAGTTCAGATTGCATGCAAACCATTGCTTGCTCAAACCTTATCATGTCAGCCGGAACTTCGTCCCTCACCGGCTTTCAAAACCAGTTTAAACAGCCTCGCTACAGGCTTGTATCACGGAAAACTGCTGCAACGCCTAATTTCTATCATGCCGTTCGATCTTATTGCAAAGCGCCATCATTTTTCTCTATAGGATGCAAGCCTGCCTACACACTGCTCATCATCCTGTGGTGCATCTTGCTCTTCCTCTTGATCGCTCTGATCCTTCTCTGCTGCTGGAGATGTTGCGTGTACGTCATCGACCGAGAGGAGGCGAGACAATACCATGTTTCCAAATTGGCAGCACTGACCACAATACCCCTGCTTCCTACTTTCGGAGCCAGTAAGCAAAAGCCTCGCAAGTTTGCCAATCTGCATCTCATGTTTGCAGTCGAACAGTTTCGTTGATCAGAATTCGCTGAGTTGGAGTTTAACCGTGAGCAATTTGTAAGCGTATGCAGGGCTTGGCTCCATCTTTTTGCTTCGTTCCTGTTAGAACTTGATGTAAAAATGCATGGTTTCTGGACCTCTATGAGGATCAGTTATGCAATTCGTGGCCTGCGATGCGTCACAATGTCATAGATTGTTCCTTTTTCAATCGACGTTTGTTACGAATTACTGAAAGTCATTTCTACTGAAATGAAGCACTCACCAGCTTAATCCTTGTTCCCACTCCGAAATGAACTATCAGTTCAGTTTTCAAATGCCGGCTGTTTCGAGATTGTCGTTTGAACAAACCTATGCTCCAGCCATGTTTTTGCGTTGCAGGTAATGTGGTGGAATTCATTAAAGCCAAGTATTTGGTGAGACGAAGCGCGAAGGTCGCTGTCATACCTATCCGAAGATCTTTCTTCAAGGGCAAGACATCGCTCAGCTGGAAAACTTACCCCGGTACGCGTCACTTCACACATCGTCGCGTGGTGATGATTTTTTGTTTGCTGCCCCTGTAACTCTTCTTTAGTCCATTTATTTGCACTTTACTCGAAAATCGGCTGTTTCCATTTTCGGTGTTCTGTGCTATGAGCGCATTTCGTAAAGTAAAGCTTTCTCCACAGGCTCTTCACAAGACGATGATGTTGAAGTTTTAAGTCACGGAGAGGAAGGAACTTTGCTGCGGAAGCGTCAAAATGTAGAGAAGTAAGTGAAAAACGTACGAAGATGAATTTCATTCTGGAATATTCGCCATTTCACAAGCATAACTTTCATTCTGGCACTTCGCAATTCCAGTTTAACTGTTAAACGTAAATGTTTTACAACCCTTATGCTGGTTTGCTCTAATGTACCGTTCAATGGATTGTGGAAGCAACTTTTTCAATTACTTTGTGGGAACCTGGAAACGGTTGCTATCCATGAAGCATGATGTTCGACTGGAAGAAATCAGGATCGAACTTTCTGGATGTTTACCTTAAAACATTTTCATCTTGTGATGCGAGGCCAAGCAGTTTGGAAATTTACTCATTGTCGCTATAAACTGCAAGTGCTCGGGATATCTGTTCTAACCATTTTCTTGCAACTTGTTAAAAGACGGCAACTTTATTTGCAAAGGTTAGTTGTTCACGGCCGCAACGGCGACAGCACCATCGAAATCGAACCGCTGGCCACTGACGGGAGGCAGGGAGCTGGATCCGCTTCTGCTGGCGGTGTCACTAACGGAGGCAGGGCAGCCGCGGCAGTGAATGGGCAACAGATAAGTGCTGCATCCACAGCGAGATTCGAAACAGTCGACGAGACTTCGTCGCTATTATACAGCGGATTGGACTGGGGAAGCGGCGTGGTTACGTGAGTCTGCGGATTTTCAAGGGTTTACCCAGTGTTGCTTTTCTTCTTTTAAGAACGTGCGTTTAATGTGAGCGATTTGTATGTCCATCACGCTACTTTTTTCCAGAAAAGCATATCCTTTTATAAAATAACTCTTGTGCAAACGTCATTTGAATCAGAAAATTACGATGTTAATAGTGAGAATGCAGCAGCCGAAAACTTTCTCACTTTTTCAACAATCGAAGGATACTCCGGTATGAGGTGGTGGAGAAGAAAACGCACAACTTATAGATGAGGCGGTGTTCCCACCCTTGGGGGTGCGATGCATAATTCCAGGGGATTCGAGAAGCGCCCGTCTTAATATTATTTTTAGATATTTCAAGCATGTGACTATTTTTTGTAGAGTATATTCAAATGTTTATTTTTCAGGCGCATGGTTAATCTGTGACCATATGTTTGAAAAAATTTTACTTCCTTTCTCAACGTTTCAAAGCTAGTTCTTGAATCTAAATTGTAAGGGGACCTAGGTCAGAGCAAAATTGTTTTAGGGGTGCAGGAGTAAAAAAGGTTGGGAACCCTTGCTGTAGATAGAGCCGACAACCTTCAATGTTGCGATCAAAACGATGTGCGTTTTAGAGATTGAGTCTTCCAAACATGCGCTCATCCATGCTGCGCAAAAGCTCTCAATGTTGATGTCAGGTTTGAAGGCGACAGTGAATTTACGAACATCGAAATTCCTATCCTGCACGATTTCGAAGGAAAGGAGATCTCGTTCTGGGTAGAACTGCATGGACAGGAGAAAGGCATTGCACTCGGTTTGAAGCGGACAAAGGTTGTTGTGATCAAAGACGAAGGTTCGCCATCCGCACAATTAGTCCACGACTTGAAATTTATTTCTCAACTTCGGTGTAATGATACAGATCAAGTTTACACTCTGTTTAAATGAGTAAAACCTCAAGTTTTGTGAGATAAGATCTCACAGTGATCATGATTGTAACAGAGGCTGGAATCATCGGATTCCCGAAACCAAATTACGTGTTCAAGGAGAACGACGGGTACGCTGTGGTTCCAGTCCATCGAACAATCGGAATGGACGGCCACGTCAGTGTGACGTGGTTTACCCGTGACATCACCGGAATTGACAAGAAACATTACATCGGAGGTCGTGGCGTGATTGAGTTCGGCGATGGCGAGGTATGGTCTTGTGCAATTCTGCAACAAATGGAGTTGTTGACATGTTCCAGAGCAGACGCGTAGCCACGGGGGGCATTCGGGGGCAGATCCCCAAATGTTTTTGTATCCCACAAATTTTGTTGTGCCGAGAAAAAATTGTTTTAAGCATATAATAAAAACAAAAATTTTGTCCCTCTAAAAATGTTTCCCCCAAAAAAGTTAAAACCTGGCTACGGGCCTGTCCCAGAGACGATTAATTATTGTTCTTTGCTGTGATGCTCGAAAGTTTTGTTTCTTGGGACAACGCACGTTTCTGTTGTAAAAAACGACATTCGTCGGGTGTTTTTACGCTCATGCGATATACAGTATGCATCTCAATTTTGTAATCAGGTAATTGCTTGCTGCCCGAATCAAAATCGTGAAACAACTGATGTCAGTGACTCCTTGAGTGGATTTCAGTAAACTTGAACCCACTTGTAACAGGTGGACTATCACAATAAACAACGCGAATAAGCAAAAAGGAAATTGATTTTTTGATGTTTGTTTTCTCAGTCCATTCCTGGAACATGCAATTCAGAATAATTTACTATTCCATCAGGAATAGCTAAATTCAATCCAGAATACGGAATCCTTTTCTGGGTCTTTGTGGCTTTCAGCAATTCAGCAAAACCGGCATGAAGGCAGTTTATTAATCACAACAGTAACAAAATACATTCAAAGCACAAATTCATTGCGGTGCAATATATAAAGACTTTCTTAATGTTTGCCCTCTAAACGAGATCGCAGCTAGCAGTTAACGCCCTCTGGAAAAGATCTCTCTGAAGACGCTGACGTGGCAGATAAGCAGAAATATTTTAAAGTCAATAGTTTTGACAAAGGCAACCGTTCAGCATTGTTGCGCCAGCAACCCAGAGTGTCAACTTCATGTTGTGTTGAACTTGTCACATCAGAGAGCTTGCAAAGCCATTTTTTCGATTGCTCTTAAAATACAGTGCGAGCGAGCAACAGGGAACGATGAAAAAAGCGAGTAACATGTAGCATCACTCTACAGATTTACCTTATACGCTTGTGAAAGATAAAAACCGAATCCTATTGTCATGTTTAAATCCGCATTTTGGATTCGGATCGTTTAAGATCCATACGATTCTTTTTATTGAACTGAACCGCACATCCCTTTCCTAGTCCATTCTAAAAGATACAGTAATTGGAGTTGTGGGCTTTTTTTCACAGTTTATTTAACTGGAGCCTCAGCGTAGTTTGCTAAAAATGTTGCGTTTTGTTTGTGCCATCGCTTCTCGCTCGAAAACACAAGGTGTTGTTTCTGCTGTTCGCTTCTTCAAACTAAACAGCTGTTTTTTGACACAGGTCACACAACATGTTAGAGTCGAGCTGATTGCTGACGTTTTGTACGATGCACAAGAGAAAGCGTTCAACATAATGCTGGAAGACCCGAAAGGAGGGGCCTCGCTTGATTTGAGTCACTGCATGGTGACCGTTCTGTCCGACGAAGAATGCTCGCTGGTTCAGTTTCCAAAAGAAGCCTACCCGTTCATGGGTGCGAGTGCATGAGATTTAGTATCAACGAATGCGATTTGTCCTTGTCATGTGCGGCACAGTAAAGAGATGAATGACATATGTTCAATACATGACAACAAACGCGCTCGCCCTTTCTCAAAAGCGCAATGAGCTTCATAACTGCTCGCGCGCTTCTTGCCGAACTGTTCTAAAGCAATCGCAAACTCAGAATCGATCAGTTCGCTTTCCAAAAAACTGTTCATAATATGTGTAGCACAAGTCATCGTTATCGCATCACGCAGTAAACTGCGATCATTTTTACGTGCATAACAGGCAAACTTTAGTCAAAGATTTTTCTAAACAGAAAATTGCGGCGTCGCGGAGATCGCTGTTATGCGCACGAGAAGCACGAAGGGGGTGTCGAAGGTTCGCTGGTACACGGAAGACGACACGGCAATTGCTGGAAAGGACTACGAAGCCTCTGAGGTAAGTCGAAACGGCAGTTGATGTTCAATCAAAGCGAAAAAATTCTCATTTGTAAACGACATCGCGTTACTTGAAGAAATGTTGGGTTCACTTTAAAATCCTTTGTGTTTACTTTAGAGTTTTAGGATTTACTGCAAATTGTTAACGTTTAGTATGCTACTGTATAACAAAACGAATCTAAGGTAGCTAATGTCAAACAGCTTACTTTTGCCTTATTTAACCGATTCCAAATTCCAAAGCTTTAATCGATTCGAAATTCCAAACCAAATTCCAAAGACGATGCCGAAGTTTGACTGTATGCGTGGAAATTTGTAGCTTCCAGTGTATTCACTCCGCTTCCTTTCTGCTAGCTATCCTGACGACATCATAGCTCACACTTGCGAATACGGTTTTGAGAGCAAATGAACAGTTTTGAAGTAAGAATATTCGTAACATGTTTTTGGGTCAGTGCTTGTAAAGTTGCTCAAAACAGTTTTTTTTTGCAAATTATTTCAACAGTATTTCACGGAAGCAGCTAATTTATTTTCTAAATGAACGCAGGGCACAGTAGAGTTTACAAATTTGGCAACTGAGGCACATATCCACGTGCCGATCATCGACAATGACGTTTACGACGAATCTGGCCGCGCTTTCCGGGTCATTTTGTGCGATCCGAGCGAGGGCACCAAGCTAGCGCACAACGTGGCCACTATATCTATTATAGAAGATGACGGTGAGTATTTCTTCATCATGTTGTTGTGTATACCTTCAATTGAACAGTTTTTCAGTTTTCTTTTTCAATTTTGATCATAAGTTAAGATTTTTCTTCAACTAAGTTTGTTGTTAAATCATTTCTGTTGAATGAAAAAATGACACGACATTCTAGTGCTCTGATTGAGGGTCTATTTCGAAGAGTTTGGGTCAATATTTTCTTCTTATATCGCAACTTGATCCGAGCTTTGAAGTTTTCCTAACAAACTCAAACAAAATCCCGTAATGTAGCAATGTCGAAATTTTGTTGCATTTTTTTAAATACAGCACCCCATACGTTGTCCGCATGTAAAATGCAATCTTCACTGTTGACGTACACATTGCAAGTGCATCAAAAGGCCGTTTTGTAATTTGGTCCAGCGATTTGGTCTCGAGCAAAAGTTCCTACCCTCAAAGAGAAATTGAGTTCAATTGGCTGAAGTACTCTGAACGGTTTCTTGACACACTTTGTTATTTCTGGAGTTTAATCTTTTGTGCACAGAACCTGGACTTTTTGAGTTCACCAAGACGAGCTTAGTCCTAAGGTCACGATCAACCATGGGCAGACTTTCCGTGATCAGATCGCTGGGCAGTGACGGAAGCATCCGTGTGCCTTGGATAGCTCAGAAACTGGATGACTACAACGTACCTTCAGGTAGGAAACGTGTCGATATGCAGCGCACGAAAGAGCCATAAACAAAACAGAAACTGTCCTTTCACGCCTGAAGTTTGCAACTTGGCAACTTTCAACGCTTTGTTGTTGCTTTTTCAAAATAGACCCGGTGTTTTTTATCATAAGACGTTTTTTACAAGTAGCCTACATTCCAACAACTTGCAGAGATTCTTGCTATGTCGGGAGTGCTGGAATTCCGAAACGGGGAGATTAGCAAAAGTCTCGACTTGGACGTGAGCCACGTCAGGACATCCGAGCTCATGAACTTCGCCATCGCTCTGCAGCAACCCTCCGCAGGTGGAAAGCTGGGATCCAAGAACCAAGCAACTGTGACAGTTTTCGCCGACGAAGGTAACTTTTTGCAGCTTGTGTCTTGGCGTGACTGATCAATGACGGTTTTTGGGATATCGAAAGATCTTCCGTGAATTGTATTGATCGACTTAGAAGCTTCGAAATGTTTCAAGCTATGTGATATTGACTTGGATTAACAGCATTTTTATATCGAACTGATAATTTAAAATTCGGACTCAATTTCGTGAGATATATTTCCTTTGTCTAAAAGGCGGTGTAGCTGTGCGGAAGCCAATGGGAGGTCCTGCAAAAATAATTCAATGATTTTTAAGGTTGCTCACCGCCATTTGCGTCTTTAATTCAAATTTCATATGTGTGAGCGCAGATTTTGGAACGGTGAGTTTTGCTCAGCCAAGGTTCGAGGTCCAGGCAACGACCGGCGTCGCCACTTTGTTGGTTTCACGAAAGGGAGGAGATCAGAAAAATGCGGCGTTCGTCATGTGCGAAACGTCTGACCGGACAGCCGTCAGTGGCACGCATTACAGAGGTGAGTGGACCTAAGTGGACACTCTGTGTTGTCAGCGCTAAACTTTCGGTAACCCCGAACACTTCATGAAATGTTCCTGATATTTCTGGTTTCGCATTTGCGGTTTAGTTCATTAAACTTGCTGAATTTGACCCAAACGTGTTTACACGAACTACAAAATCACATTGCTGATTATTACTAGCCTTGTTCAGAAATCAGTCTGTTCGATCGCATGCACACAGGCATGGCAAGGTCTCTGAGCACAAATTACGCTGTTCATAGGAGTACGTTTTTGCACTAACTCCAGCTCTGTTGTCTTAGGTGGCACGATAAGTGTAGTCTTTGACGGCGGCGAGAGCGTGAAAGAAATCGGAATTCCCGTATACAACGATCCCAACCACCAAGGCCTGCTGATATTCAGCGTGCAGCTGAAGTCGACGCCAGTCGGTCCCAAGATCGGGGACATCAGCCAGGCAGACGTAGCCATTGCATGCGTGCCTTTGGGTAATTACGCGTTTTTTTTATATAAGAACTTTAACGAGCAAAGATTTTGCGCGCATTAGTTTATACCGAAGGCTTGACCACCCAGTTGCTGTGGTATTGTGATGCAAAGTTCGTCTGTATTTTCAGCACCCGTTACGCCTGTTGGCTTAGCACCGCCGTCGGGCCCTTGCACCGTTGAGTTCCTGAAGAGCAAGTATCTTTTCAGAAGGAGTGCCAAAGTAAGTGTTTCATTGAAAGCTGAACAAAAGTGATGACGACTGGGATTTACGGTGGACTTGTCTATATTTCTCTTTGTTCGAAAGCGTGCCACTCTCAGCCAATAAACAGTCAGTCTGCGTCGCTTGCATTACCGCATAAACGTACAGAAAGCTGGCTAGACAACTGGAACGAATGTCTTTTTGTATTGGCAGCGGGTTGGTTATCCTTCACTGCGTTAAGTGATTGCTACCTTTGAATTGCATTGAGAGATTTCTGACATTAGTTACGCAATTTCTGAAGCAGCGGTTATTTCTGACTTTCCTAGTTGAGACGAAACGTAAATTTTGTTGGAGTCACCTTTGTTTTCAAGATGTTGTTTTGCTTTCTCCAAGCGACAACTATGGTTAAACTTACATTAAACAAAACTTGCATGTAATAACAGATTGCTGTGGTCCCGGTTTCCCGCTCGTCCAGCGAGGGTGCTTGCTACGTGAGATGGAGTGCGATAGGTCCCCCCGAACAAGTCGACCAAAGGCAGTCCGCTGTATCGGCATCGTCATCAGTGTCGTCATCATCGTCTGAAAACGACGAACAAGGATCCGAAGACGGAATCGTACGTTAGAGCTGCACTTGACATATTAATGGGCGCTTACGTCTAAGCTTAAAACATTTGTAGTCAGCTGGGAATAGCCTGTTGCTCTCATGCATCCAATTTAGCCTGCAGTGAATCACAAACCAGAAAAGACCGATTTTGATATATTTTGCTTTGACTATGCGCTGTAGTCACTGACAAAAGTGATGATATGCCGTAGCGGAAATGTAAATCGTCGTGGGCACTATTAAACAATACGCCAATAGTTTAAAATTTGAGGTAACTGCTGCTTTGCTTGCTTTTTGTTAGCAGCTTGTTCTATTTTTTACATCCTTAGATTATCTTCCAAGATGGCCAGACCTCATCTTCCATCGAGCTTTCGCTGGACACGCGACATATCCACGATGCGCAAGTCAGCATCCTTCTTGAGCTGACGGAAGTTGAGTGGAAGGAGGATAGCGACAACGAGATACGTCTTGGACTCAAACAAAGCGAAGTCGTCGTCCTGAACGACATTGGTACAAAGCGAAAACAGCTCTAGACTATTTTTAAGTGTGCATTTTTTGGTCCAGCGCTATTCTTAATGCGGCATTGCACGTAGGTCACGAAATGCACAAGATGATTAAGTTATGTACTGTTGCATGTCTGACTTTTAATGGTGTGATGTAGTGACGTTATTTCTAGCTTTTCGTTTATAGTGAAACCTCACGTAAGTCTGAATGAACTGCTCGTTTTCCATGGATGGTCTATATTTCTAGCGAGCTCTTTCCGTAAGTTCACACCAACTCGCACAAAATGCCTCGCTTTGCGTTTTTCATAGAAAGTAAAACACTGTTTGTTGTAGACGCGGGAACCCTCGGATTTTCGAAGGCGACCTTTTCGTTCAAAGAGAGCGAATCCATCGTCGCGATTCCCATTCATAGACTGGGAGGCATGGATGGGAAAGTCAGCGCTAAGTGGCGCACTGTTGACTGTTCCGCGCTCGAAGGCCGCGATTACGAAAGTGGGAAGGGAGTGGTCACGTTTGGCCATAATGAGGTCAGTAGTTTGCTGAGGGTCAGATAAACTTGCCCCAAACTTACATTTTGCAATTTGTTGTTAGGAAGTGTGTAATGTGATGTTGACTTTGGGCATTCCTTTGAATTTTTACTCCGTTGTAGCTAACCTTCTGGTTAATGAAATTTTGCAAACGATTCTATGGAGAGAAATGCACTTTGTATAGCGTTGCTGAAGCATACAACGATAAAGAGGCCAAAACCTCACCAGAGCTAACGTTGTTTCGATCAGGTTAGAATTTACCCTTGATGCCTCTAGTCTCTACACAACAACGGAAATCCGACTGCAAAATCTATGTATATTTTGAAAAAATATCACAGTAATAGAATTACTTTTGTCTGACGTATAGATCATAGAGAACATTCACGTTCGCTTGCTGGAGGGCGAGTATTACGGAGAGGATGAAGAAGATAGGAAATTCACCATCGAAATTTATGGCGTAAGAGGTGGTGCCAAATATGGTCTGCGAAGAACAACAGTTTTTGTTGTTGGAGACGAAGGTATTTAAAACGGCTTTGATTGCTTAGATAGGAGTTCGCCACTGAATTTTGTTTTGAAAAGTCGAAAGCGGCTCGTGCACATCCTATAATGAATGCTTGTGTTTAGATATAAGGAGCCCACCTTCACGTGTTCTGTGTTATTTCTTTCCGCCAAAGTCGCACGTTTCAGTTGTCTTAACTGCTCTTGTTAGCTGTTCATGTATCGAGGGAAAAATAACAGTGAACCGACAGAAGTTTGAATATTTTTTGCCCAGAACGAAGCGTTGTTCAGTTCAGCAAACCTTCGTATCCAATCATCGGTAGTTCCCCCAATGTGAAACTGCCGGTGCTGCGAACCGGCAGCTTTCAAAGAGAGGTTGTCGTTGTGTGGCGCACTGCGGACGGGTCAGCAAAGGCTGGAGTGGATTACGCTGCTGGACAGGTTAGTGCTTCCACTTTAAGCCGAGCTCGCATACGTGTCTTAAATGCTTGCGAGCCACGTGCCAAGATCTAGCTTTCGAAGCTGATGTTTTTTACAGAAAAAAAAACTTAATGCGGGAAACATGAAGATAGCTGTGGATGTTACAGTTTAGACAAAAACGTGACATTAATAAATGGTACAAATTAAACGATTTGAGCTTTTATTTGTCTGTAATTTGAAAGCGCGCTGTAAAAGAATTTCAAGTAGCTTCGGTGTCAACTGCAAACGTATAGATTCCTGAGAATTGGCAAGGGAATTTTACGAAACAGCCTCTGTTGATTTTTCAAAGAATGTTCTGGTCTTTAAACCTGGCGAAACGAAGGCATTTGTTGAGATTGAACTAAGTGGAAAAGCATCTGAACCGAAAGCATTCACGGTTGAGTTGGAAAATGCGGACGAAGCGACTCGTGCCAAGTTTGCCGATCCCGGAAGCAAAGTGTTTCTGGGAACGAACAAGTCAGCTACTGTGTCTATTATCAGTAGCCAAGGTAAAACCCAACGCTCCTTTATTTAACTTTTTCATGCTCTTATGATACTTGTTGCTGTTTTGTCACTGAACTTGTCGCCAACGTAACCATCAACGATAAGAACCATGTTTGATGAGATGTTCACGACATGACTTGCATGAGATCAATGCTGTCTGTTTTTTGGACAAGTTAATTTTTGCGAACGCGTTTCGAAATGCTCTTTTGTTTACATACACGTGTGCAAGTGCGAAACTAGTCAGTTTAAATTCATTTGTCTTGCAGATCCAGGAAGGTTTGAGTTCAGCAAGACGTCATTCGTTTTCAAGACGAGCGGTGGCGTCGGAATGGTGCCGGTCATAAGATCAGGTGGGACGGATGGCGAGGTCATCCTTTCGTGGAGGATTGAAGCGCTTGGAAAACCTTCACCTTTCGCTGGTACATCGCGGGTTTGGTTTGAGTTTCACTGGTTTCTAATTTGACGCCTTGGAATTTTGTCGTCTCGCAAATGTCCACTTTGAAGCTGCTGTTTTATCTTTTGGTTAGTTATAGTGATAAATTTTTGAAATGCGCTTCTGTACTCAAACTTCATGGCTTTCAGCTTTCCGCTAGGTACGTGCGCGTGGAAATCATTCGCTGTTGTTATTGTTGTGTCATGCGTAACAACGTGTGCGCGATAAACTAGTTGTTTGACATCTCATTTAACTTCAGCTAGAACCAATGCGATCCAATGTTGAACGCTACTCCGCAATATATTTCGTGAAATATGAAAAGAGTTTTGAGTTTCTTTAATTTTTTTTAATAGGATATTTTTCTTTGCTTAAATGTTAGTGTTTGACTAAATGTTAACGTTTACAATGTTCATAGTTTGCAATAGTTTTAAAGAAAAACGAGCATACACGCTGCACAGTTGAGATGTTGCTCGATTCAAAACTTACTGGTCACACTTGGTCAATCGCTTCCGAAATATGGAATAAAAACTGATGTTGCAAACGACCGGAACCTTCCAACACCGCTTTTACTTTTCAGGAGCCGAGGGTGTCTTGACCTTCAGAGACGGGCAGGTTAGCGCTAATATCGAGTTTGGCCTTGAGGGTGTTCCGTCGGATGAATTTGCGCTGGTGTTGTTTGCGACAAACAACGACGCTGCAGAACTTGGGTCCGCCACGAGAGCCACGGTCACCATCATCGGGGAGATAGGTATGGACTTGGAAAAGACATTTTTGGTTCAGATATGAATCCTTAAACTTCAAGTATCTTAGTAAAGCTCAATTCACTTTCGTGTGGAGCAAATTTTTGTCTGATTTATGCCAGTTCAGTGGCAACAGATATGCGATGGAGTCTTCGCTAAATCCTCCTTTCCAGAAATAAAGCGAGAAACTTCTCGTGTATGCTGTTCTTTATCAATCTTGGCTTTCCCTGAACCTGAACATAAAATAAAATCACCCTATGTTGTAAATAAACGGTTGTGACTTAAAAAAGGTATACGAATAATTCAAATACTTCATCCGAATCTTCCAAGTGCTATGTCAAATTTTCAGGAACTCCCCAAAAGTTGCTCGTAAATCTTTAATGGCTCTGATTAAAAGCGTTTGTGCTGTGAGTTGACTTCTCACGAATGGATTATGCGACACTCCAGAACAACCAACGATTGAAATGGATCAGCACCAGATGGCGCTCAACGACCCAGAAGTTGTTGAAGTTCGAGTCATACGTAAAGGCAATCTGGAAGAAACGACATTTGTTGCTTGGAAGACTGAAGACGGCACTGCTATCAATGGACAAAATTTTATTGGGGGCTCTGGTATGATTAGTTATCTTAGTCCTTTCATGCGTATTGATATACTTGCTGCACGAACAGAATTTATTCCATTCGTGTCGAGTTTCAGGAAAGTTCTTTGTACAACATGCTCTTCTTTGTCATTCTTGGTTTTCCATGAACCTGAAAATGAAATAACATCAGGCTTAAACCGGATTGAAATATCAGCTTGGAAACGATGTCTAATTTTTTGTGGTATGAATCAAACCAGTCCTCAACTACTGAAATAATACGTCGTTGGCGGTAAACTTTACTTGTCGTTTCACTCGTTTCTGATTAAAAAGCAAATTCGGCCAAGTAACACGTAGCAGATGGTCCCCTAGATACGAGGTACAGTGCCGAACAATACAACGAGACCAGTTATAATTTGCAGGTACAAGGCATTTCAACCATGAACTTGGAAGTTTATGTAACTGTACTACCATGATTGGGCACTTTGCTGCATATAATATTGGAACTTCACTTTTGACACCCTTGTTGCAGAGTCATGTCATTGTTTTCTTTTAAGCATTGGTTTTGAAAGTACATATAAGTGAGATTAAACACTCATAGATTTGATTTACTTTGCTCCATCCACGTTCATGGCCTAAAAGCACAAAAAATCCAAAAGGAACTCGGAAGCAACGTTTTGAACCTCGTCTTTGGTTCAACGTTGCATCCCCGATACTGTGCAGGATTGGGAAACACTGTTCAGTGACACGAAATCGCACTCGCGGCCAAAAACAACACTTAAAGCGTCCTTCAGCTGAAAAACTCGTTCTGTCGCAGGTAACCTTGTTTTTGACCCTGAGGAGACGGAAAAGAACATCATAATTCCCATCATCGCATCGCCCCACGACGCCCCAGGGACCTTCGTTGTGAAGCTAGCTGACGTTCGCGGAGTAGGAAAACTGGGTGACCAGTGCAAAACGGAAGTGACGTTAGATCCAGTTCCAAGTACGTGCTGCTTGCTCTGCGCGATAAATTTCCTGCGATTGTATCGCACGACGTAGCTTTGAAGTTGTTGTGCTTGAAACTGTTGAAATTGTTTGTTGTTGGGTGGAGCATGAGAGACGTAACTTATTGCTGCGTTCGTGAAGGAATGGCGTGAGTTTTGTTTTCATCCAAGTTGTGTGTTTATTTTCGGTTAGTTTTTTGGCAAAACCGAGTGAATTCACAATGTCTCACGTTTGCATTTGCTTAAATTGAAGACTTTTAGCACACTTGAAAAAATGCAATGAATTTTCAAAATGTTATGGCAATGGGCGCATTGGAAATTATTGTTTCCAATTTACAAGTTAAGCTGCTTCGCTAGTTCGTGGCAGGTGTCAATAGTTTTACAAAAAATAAATAAAAGCTTTCAGTAGTGCTACACGCCATAGTTGTAAAAAACAGCGAAATGTTACTTGTGTTGAGATATGCACAAAAAGTGCAGGAAATTTTTTAGAAGTTAAAGTTCTTTTGTTTATGTTCTGAGACGCATGCTTGCGAGCAGCGTTCATTGACACTTCTTCAATCGCAGGAGTCCAGCGAGTGATATACGAGCAAGCTGCACCCACAGGTAAACACTGGTCAAGCTTGCCCGAGCTCTCCGCTTAACGCTTTTTACAGATACGAGCCGATTTCGCAATTCCATTGCTGATTGTTTCAGTTTAATTCAAAGTTTATCTTCCATTTCGACTGGCGAACTCATCTTTTGCGCTTTTCTTACATTTCTATCATTCTGCATTCTCGTGTGTTCATGGCTTGGTAAGCGGAGATTTCTTTAAACATACCAACGATGTGCATGTTGTTGTTTCCCAGCCTTGCATGCAGAAAAGAGTTTGCTTGCTCTTTGATTTAAACGCAACGCCCTGCTTGCAATTCTGTCTTGCGTTGTTCTCGGCTTGATGCGTTTTGCACGCCATGCAGAACTGCTTCTGTTGTTTTACATTCATTGTTTAATCTTATGCTCACAGACCAAATGGTTGCATGACAAAATTGAAGCACTGCGCTATATTTCAACGGAAGAAACAATTTTAGTTAATTCCATTGCCGTTATCAGTTAAAACAACAGTGTAGGGCTATTGATCTCCAATCACTTTATGCAAGTAGCGTTTCCGAACACATTTTAGCGTATCACCGGGACTGAAACTCGTGTTGTCGTTGGTAAGCGCCTGTTAATTTTGCTTTTGTGGTGGCTGCGTCGTAACGTCAACCTTATGATGTACAGAAACAATTGTGGAATTCCCACGAAAACGATACATGTTCCGTCAGTCCCAAGGCTCGTGCTTCATACCCGTTCGGCGATCGAATGCACAAGGCATGTTGGCGTTGAGATGGCGCACCGAGCCAATCACCGCCCTCGACATTGGCTTGAAGTCTTCTGCTGTCGGGAGTCTCGAACGAGAGGTATCGCGGACGTCCGTGTCATCGGAGGAGTCGCACCAAAGCGCCAAAGGTGTAAAACAAATTGCCATGGATATGAACGCTGCTTATGACGACAGCATGATCGACTGGGGCTCAGGTAAAAATGGAAGTCGTGTAAATACTGTAATTTTTTAAGAGTTCACAAGCAGTCTTTGCAGTTTTGCGAACGTGCAAAGCTTTCTCTGCTAACTCTTGGACTTCACCCGCTCTATGGATGAGACGTCCGTCCTCTCTGGTTAAAATGTTGCCTCAGTTTGCGTAGTAATCGTTTGCAGCAGGTCGATACGATAGGCTTGTCAGTGTGGATGTGACTAATTACATTTGTGCAAATTTGTTCACTTCAGGAACGATAACGTTCGACGATGGTGACCACGAGGCAAGTGTTGAAATCGTCGTCTGCCGCGAGATAGCGCACCGAGAGGCTAACTTCAGGGTGGAACTTGTAGACCCTTACGACCGAGTCAACTTTGCCGCGCCGTCCACACTTGTGACTGTTATTCGCGACAAAGGTGAACAGACTTGTGACCTTTGGTGTTTGAATGTCACTGACTCTTCATCCATATCTAAAATAGTTGATGTTGTTCCTGTCTATTCACGGTTAACTACTTTTTCCACTAATTGTTTAACTTTAACACAATCTACTCGATTACTTAAGGTAAGGGAAATTGGCCATTTTAAATTTTTTTTCATTGAGATTTTGGCGAACATGTAACACTAGCAGTGTATTCTGTAGTGTGCTTTCGACAGGCCTGTGCTCTATTTTGGTTTGTCTTCTTTGTGAAAAACACAAACAGACCCGGGCATGCTCGGATTCGCCAGTCCCCAGCACAACTTCCGCTGCAGCGAGCAGCAGCTTGTTGTTCCTGTGCATCGCAGCTCCGGAGCGGACGGGACAGTCGCTGTACCTTGGTATACGCGGGACGCAACAGCTATTGGTGAGTGTTGCAAGTGCTTCGTGTCTCACGGTATTTGTTTTAGACCTGGTGGTTTTGCTGAGCAATCAAAATCGGTATTGATTTTGAACCTCGTCGAGAAGGATTGACAACCTTGAAAAGCTTGTGCTCTCTAGCCAGGGTCGGTTGTGTTTGAAACAAGCACGTTCTGCGACAGACGCTGCACTTCGGTAAACGAGGCGGGACGTTACATAGGTCTTTGATCGCTCTTTTGCTGTGCTAGGTCCATTTACTTTGTAAATTTTCTGCTACGTTGTTGTGCAACCGTGTTTGCCAAACTTTCTTCTATTATCCGAATTCTCCATCTTCTTTTGCTTGCAGCCATGCAAATAATCCAATGTCCGCCAATCTAGTAGACATGTTTGAAGTATTCATCTCATGAAAATAGATTAAAGGTCAGATTTCGGTTTGGAGCTGCTAGTCGTAACAAGCGCTGGTCTGTGGGTTGGGAATGTTTTACCCTTTACTCGACAAAACATGCTCTGCCAGTGTGATAGTTTCCAAAACAGGAAAATCAAATAACTTGGCGGAAAACCTCGATTTTGTGCTTCCTCAGCGGGAATGCACTACCTGCCTGCGGACGGGAACCTCGTTTTCGGCGACGGCGAAGTCGTGCGCAACATCGTAGTGCCCATGCCGAAGCGCGTCGAATACTTCGACGAGGACGAGGTTGCGTTCAAGCTGTGCTTGGGAGAACCAACAGGCGGAGCATCACTCAATGTCTACGAAGCTAACGTTGTCCTACAAAATGACATCGGTATGTTGCGATGTTTTCATGAGATTCGATTTGAACTCGAGGAACCAAAAACTGCCCTATGTTGTTTGCCAAACAACTTGATCCTGGGCATGTAGTTTTATTTCAATTTAGGCCTCATGCTTTTTTCAATAGTTGAAATTGAAAACGCTCTTCATAAAGAACGCTATTGAAAAACTTTTTTCAATAGCGTTCTTTATAAAGAGCGTAACGTCACATGGCTATATCGTTGTAGAGGCGTACCTACGATACCTAAGGCATGCTGTTTACGGATATTTTCATTTTTAAAATGTAAGTAAATCAAACAGACTCTTATTTTCACGTGGATCGTTCGAAGCAAAAATTTTTCTGGGCCAATCCTTCACTTTCAGTGTATGTCCAACCAGACGCGAATATCCTCTAGAAGTCTAAACGAACTTTCCTTTTTTCAGTGCCTTCCAGGATTTCATTTGCAGAACCGAGTATTGCGTGCAAGCAGTCGAGCGGAACGCTGCTAATACCCGTTAAGCGTGACGCGGACTGTTCCGGTCTGGTGACCTTAGCTTGGCAAATTCGTGGTTTCCCCGGAAAACCGAAATGCCGTTACGAAGGAACTACGGGCACACTGGTGTTTGCCGAAGGAGATGATCGCAAAGGTGCAAAGTTTTACTGAAATGCAATGCGCTGTTTAATTCTCCTCTTAAAGCGCTGACTTTAGCATTTTCACGGGTAGGAACCCCACGAGCGGATTAGGTTGCTCGGGTGCCAGAGAATCTTTGAAATTTTGTTTAAGTTCTGTGCGAAATTGTGACGAACCTAAAAGCAAGTTCCTTCTAGCTAATTATGTTATTGTGTTTAATAGCTAAGCTGCATTATGCACTAATATGAATTTGAATTTGACATTTACCAACATTTGTTCGCCGACTTATCGTTATAAAGAGCACAAGCCTGATCTTACATTGCTTCAAGTCAAAACAGATTACTTGAAATTGGACTTGTGGGAAATTTCTTCTCTCCTCAAATTAGTGAGACGGCTTATTACAGCCCTTATAAAATCTTCTGTCCTGCCTTCAGACATCACCATCAAGCTACCTCCCCATGTCCAGCAATCCACGATGGATTCGTTTGCTGTTATCCTCGAGCAGCCGACTGCTGGAAGAGCGGAGCTGGGCGATCACACGCAATGCGTGGCCAACATTGACAATGACATCAGTACGTTGATTTGATCGCAAAGTAGACGTCTGCTTTGTTGCACAAGGTTTCTCGTTTCACGATCCTGTCGCGAGTATTTCAGTTCCGGTTTTCTTCGCCGAAGGGTCATGTTTCCGTGATAAAGGCTCAGTATGCGCTACCTGTTAAGGTGTGGTTTCTAAGCAAAGTTGCTGAAACAGTTGTAGGACGCCGAAAGATTCACAGTAATGCATGGACGTGTGAAAACGCAGTATGAGAAAGAAATGTTTGGCAAACTTAGCCAGGGTGCTCACTTCAACCATATTTTCCCAGACGTATTCAACTCAGCACTTACAAAGTAATCACAACATGTCGTGTTTGCAGTTCCCGGGCGATTCTACTTGGACAAGAAATCTTATCGTTTCAAGCAAAGTCATGGAAGAGATACTGTCAAAGTAATGAGGACTGGTGGAACTAAAGGAGCAGTTTCTCTTCCGTGGAAGGTAGATACTTCTCTTTTGATACAAGTGATTCGACGTCACAGATTGACTTCTCTGTAACTAAATATCCTATATGATGTAGAGCAGCAGCTAAATTCAATCCTCTTGCGTTACCAGATAATGCCGGCATTGGAAAGCTCACCGCCGTCATCGATGCATGACCTTCACGGAACAGTGGAGTTTGATGATGGACAAACCAGCGCTGACATCACCATCCCGTTCCCGCCAGACACAGACGAAGACACAGAGAGGCAATTATAAGAACATTTCGTTTTTAATCTAACACGTTTTGCTTCACGTAACGTGCAAAACTTTTCATCATACAGTATTGCTGAGTGCACTCTTTCAATCGTTGGCATTTTCAACAAATTTATGATCCTCTGGTTGATTACTAACCTCTGATCCAGTAAAGCTGTGATTCTAAGAAAGATTTATTTCAGTAACTCTTAGACTCAACATGCTGCTTTGGTATGCAGGTTCGTTTTCATTCTCCTTCCGCCAGATGGCAGAGCTGCGCTTGAGGAGCCGTACAGATCAGACATGGTTCTCGACAACGACCTTCGCTGTGAAATCACGTTTACTAAGCCAGTGTACGAAATACGCGGCGATATTGACAGCTTCCTGCTGCCTGTCGTTAGAGACGGTCCAAAAGGCAGGCCAGCGGCAGTCGAATACAAAACTATAGGTTTGCACGTCTGCTTTTTTATGCTTTTGTGATACACACTCACGTAGAACCACGAAAGTTTATAGCTTGCGGCAAAGAATTCGAAAAATGTGTGTGGATCACAACATTTGTGTTTAAAAATCACAGTTTTGACGTTCACTGGTTTTACCAAATACGTTGCGTGTATCGTTCTGGTAACTGAAGCAATGCAAAGCTGAAGCCTGTGAATATGCCTTCGTGCATCGGGCACCAGTTTTGCAAACGTTCGTCGTCAGAATATAAATCTCAACATTATTCGTGATTGGAAAGGACATTTGTCTTAAATAAGACTTAATGATGCTAGTTTTTTTTGAAAAATGTCTTCGGCCCTGTAGATGTTGCTTTGTTTCCAAGAGTTTCAGGTTAAATAGCTGGTCTTGCGTGGAAACTAACACAAAAGCCCACGCTTTTTTGAACAGCCTACCATTCGTGTTTCGCGTGGAACTCAGGCAATTTTGAAACTATCCACCAATGAGGAGTCACACTCTTCTCGCCCGAGTCGACAAATCAAAATGGTCAGTGTGGGTTAATTTGCATCCACAACCTATCCCTTTCAGTGAACAACCCATCCGCGTTGGCATCACCGCTGCAACACAGAATTACTTGTAGTTTACTCATCGCATATGACATTTTGCAGACGGATCGGCTGTTGACTGCATGCACTACATCGGAGGTGAAGGTGTGCTCAGTTTCGAATCTGGCGAAAACAAGAAGGACATCCTGATCCCGATCATGAACGACCCGAACGGAGGAAGAAGCACTTTCACTGTTGAGCTCGGTGACGTCACAGGACCTGCTGAGCTTGGCGCGAATGAGAAGACGACAGTTCACATTGACAACGTTGCTGGTGAGCGGTGCCTTGCTCACAAGTCAACGTTTTTTCATCTTTTCGTCCTTTGTAACCTTTGTATTCTGTCTCGGGACATTTGAAAAATTCCAAACCTGTGAGCGACGCATAAATGGTACTACTAAAATTACCTTTCTACGCCAGGAAAAATATTCGCAAAATTTTCATGCTGAAGTTTTGTTTGCACAGTGTTTAGAAAACTACCTTGGCACAGTATTTTCCTTGTGTCAACCTCCTCGCGCATTCTTGTAGCAATGGCGTAACCAAGGCAAAAGCAGTCTTTAAGTCAAGTGGCTTGGTAGAATCATTCAATATTTTGCGTAGGCGTAAAACCACATTCTCAGAACTAAACCACATTGTTATTTTTATTGCCAAGCTACAATGTGATGCTAGAACCTTTCTTAATATTCGAGGTACACTTCCTTTTTTTCGCCGAAAATATATCTTGAATTTGAAATTAATTGCTTACTTTTCTTGATAAAACGTACTGACTTAATGGGAATAAAGCAGTCAGTTGTGAAAGAATGTGTTAGCGAACAGATGTACGGTGGCAGTGCTATGGCTTAAAAATGTGCGTTAGCATGAATTATCTCTTGTGTTACTAGGAGGTCACTGTTTTACCGAACAGTCGCTTTAGTAGCCCTTTTGTGAGTTTGGAGTAAACTCTGCAGGTGTTGGAAAATTCGAAATGGCGTCGCGACAACAGAAGGTCAATCAGACGGAAGAGATTGTGAAAATAATCATTGTCCGAAAGCATGGCCGAAAGGGCAAAGCCGAAGTGCCCTGGTTTGTGGAACGCGTCGCGAGTACCCCCACTATAGCGTCCCTTCCTCCTATGCAGAGACCAGACAATTACGACCATCTGGAAGGCACGGTATGTTTGGTTATAAGCATGTTATGCTTTAGAAACTGCGAAAGAAACATTTATAATCAGACAAAGTTGTAATCAAAGTGCGATCAGAACGTAGATAGATCTTCACTCACCTGTTCGTTTTGTTTTTTGGCTTTGAATGTTTTTGGTGTTTTCTCCTAGACAGGTTTTAGCTTTTCATCTTTGGGGACAAAGAGGATCTTTTACTAATGGTAACTTCTCTTCTTAGAGAGACCTTCGGCTTTCAACGCAAAGGTGTAACATTTCCATAGCAACCTTTCTTTTAGAGGGTTGTTGCTATGCGTCTACCGGTTTTGTTGCTCGTCAAGTTTCTCCCAAGAAAAAGCTCGTGGTTGAAACTGAGATGTTTGCTGATCAATTTATTAACCAACGAGTAGCATACCACTTATTGAGCAACAAAATTCGAACGTTCCTTGCTATTTATTGGAAAAGTTTTACACAGTTTTAATTCGACTGAGGTGCATGAAGAACAAGCCCTGTGCATTGATCCTGGTTTTCGCGCAGGTGACGTTCGACGATGGAGAAGACGAGAAAATTTTGGAAATTCCCCTGTCCTCCAAGCCACAAGAAGATGACGTCACCACCATTGACGTCACGCTGCTAACGCCAACGTCAGGGGCAGGTGCTGCGCTGGGCGATCAAACGTCGACGAGAGTTACCATCAACAATGATGTCGGTGAGTTAAACCCTTTCCATTGGCTGGCTGAAGCATGGATGAATACGCGCAAAGTAATCCTTTTTTTCAAACAAGAGCGTTCCTTTTTCAGTTGTAAATCATAATCAGAGCGATCTTCTACGGAGCTGCAACATTTTCTTTTATGTTTTATTAAGGGACCTTTTTGCCACTTTTAAGCCTGATAACAACAACCGAGGCTCGCTCCTCTGTCCAAAGTAATCAACCAGAACCACTCACACTTTAGCGACCTCTGAAACCCTATAGTTAAGATGCGCATACCTTGATTAACAGGGCAGAAACCAGCTGATATTTTCGGGGCAGGGGGCAGGGAAATGAACAACTAAACATGTTTTTGAAAATTTCGGCGGGGAATTTTCCCGGTTGCCCCAGTGGCTGTGGGCCTGCCTTGACATTTACTTACAGCAGCCCACGTGATTTCAGCATCCACCCCTTGGCAAATTTTAATTGCCGAGCTTTGAAATTCTCTTCTTTTTCAGACGGAGGCACTGTTAGCTTCGAAAACGTTAACTTCGAGGCGTTCGGCACCGACGGAGACGTGCGCCTGCCTGTGATCAGAGCTGGTTCGTGCGCTCATCCGTGTCAAGTCACGTGGGAGGCGAACGATGACACCGCCGTGCGAGGAAAGCACTACAGAGCTGGAAAAGGGTCACTCAACTTCGAGCCTGGTGAAGACAGGTATGACGAAAAGATTTTTCCCGCTGCTTCTGCATGTTCGCGATCAGGGGACGTTTTTTCCATGTTTTGTACGAAACGTATTTTGTGGAAAATTTATTGTTTGCGTTGCATGCAACAAGCACAACAATTACGTTCGCAAAAAACAACGTTTGTGTTTTGCTCCACAATTAGAACAACAGTTTTATTTTCATCATCATAATATTTTCTTGGGACGTCCACGCCCATACTTTTGTCTGCAGGTTACATAATGTGTACTGTACGTAACATGCGTCTTGCAACTTTTCACCTTCCTGTTCGATTGTCTACGTTGCTCTTATTCGTTGTTCAGGAAGGAAATTGTCATTCCGATCGTGAACGATCCTTCCGGTGACGTCATGTACTTTAACGTCACTTTGGGAGCAGTGAGAGGTGGAGCGAAGATGGGAGCGGCGTCTCGAGCGCAGATCTTGATTGACCACGTGAAAGGTTCGTGTTCATTTGAGCGTCGGTATGAAGGAATGCAGTTTTTCAGCTTTTCAGTTCACTATACGCACTTGCTTGTACTGCCAGTGTGCAAATGATACGCTAGTTTTGCTTTGCGCGTTATTTCATGCATTTTCATGTGTTTGTGCTGCAATGTTCAGATTGGTCATTTGTAACGTTCAAACAATTGGTATCGAGTTAAAGCTAACTAATTTTTAAAGAATTCGTCGTAAATGTTATCACGATCATAATTGACCTTGCCAAGGCAGGTGAACGATTCAGTGGTTTGCAGTTGGAAAAACTCAAAAATGATGGAAATACAGTTTGATTCCATGTTAGCGTAATACTGCTTGTCTTTGCTGGCCTTGTTTGCTGTGAACCAAGCACAGTTGTTTGTGATTGTGTTTTCTGTTCACTTTTCACTGCATGCGTGTGTTGCTGGCTTTGCTTGCAGAACACAAAATTGAAGTTGACGTACTGACCAAGAAGGCGCCCGAGTTTGGTAAGATAATGTGATAAAGGTCGGCGTTTTATTGCTTTTTGTCATGTGTAATGTCTTTGCACCTATACACAACGGTGCAAGTCACGCATGTGTATGGCGCTTACGAGGAACACACGCGTATATGAAACAACACGGGCATAGATACGTGCCGCTAACGACGAACACACCTGTGAATGGGGCTAACACGGTAATTTTGGTGCTAAAACCCGCTTTAATTTTGCTGCCATAAGGTCCAAGCAGACCACTTGGTAACATGTATTTATGTGGCAGGTTTCGAAAGACCAGGGGTTATTTGGGATGGGTGCTTTTATAAGCGGGCATTTTGGTTACTACAAATTGCTTTTAACCTGTAAATGAGCGTTGATGAGCCCTTGCGAGAATGAAAGTGTTGGTAGCCAAAAAAATGCGAGGAAACGATATGTGCTTTCACAGAACCATGAAACTACAGTAGTGTAGTTTCAATGCATACTGTATCTGGAGCAAATTCGAATGTTTTGTGTCAAGAAAGGTTTTATTCGGTAACAGGCCAAGTAAGTTATCGAAATGCCATTAGCGAACTGCTTGGTAAATGTAAGGAACTGTTCGAGTGCATGGTTTGAAATATCACCTGCCCGGTTGCATTTTGTTTTCAGTAAGTACATTCTAATCACCTATTCAACACTATTTTCGCCTTTGCGTTATGTTTATCAAGTTTATTTACCAGCCAAGTGCTGTGTACAATTTTTTTCTCTTTTAATGCTATACGTGAATGGCCCTTCGTCTGCTACGCAACGAATGACAAGGGAAAAGTTGCATCTCCGTCAGACGTTAAACGCTGTATACTTGAAATACTTGAAACGATGATTGAAAAAATACGCAGGACAAGGGTTGTTTGATGAAGAAATATTCGATGCACGCTCAAAGAAATCGCCGCACAATGTTGGAAAGGCTCAATTGTTTGCTTGCATGGGACTTGCGCTGACTAACTAGAAACTAACAATTGGCGTCCGATTTCAGTACACGGTGAGATCGGCTTCGCCGACCCGGTTGCAGAGCAGAAACAGAGTAATGGGAAGATTATCTTACTCGTCAGAAGACAGACTGGCACGCACGGCCGCGTGGTGGTGCCATGGAGCATTGAAAGCGCGGGAGTGAAATCTCCATACACTGTGAGTTCGCCAGAATCATGGACTGTGATCTGATTCGATTCTTATAAAAATTAGTTTTCTATTTACCACGCGTTTGTGGAGAGTAATAATTAGAAATATATCTGCCATTGGTAATGTTCAAACGTTTTCTTTTGGTGATTTAGAATGTCTTACAATAAAAAAATAATTTAGCCCTCTTCCAATATACCCTGGAATATGTGCAATACCTAATCCGTCAGGGTCGATGGATAAAAATAGGATTTTCCTAAAAATTCATTGCAAATTTTGAAAGACGCATTATGCTAACAGCATTGAGCCTCGCTTAATTTTTACCACTCCAAAACGTTTCTTTCGCTTGTTCCCATGCTCTTATGAACTGCAAACTTGAACGTCACCATGTGAAAACTCGTCTCCTGGAAATAATGGTTGGGTACTTGCTGTGCTGTTTCGTTTTGTTTTGGTTTGCAGGTAAAAACAAAAACAATTGCTCTGTTTGCAGCTTATCCGTTGCGCGACATAAGTAAACACCAAACCCAATTGATTACTTCGGTTGTGGTGCTGCTTAAATATATATATAGATATGCACATATATGCACCATGGTGCATGTACATAATACACATAGGCTTAGGTGTATCAAAACGAAGAGTGCTGTGGCGCAAGTGGATTTAGAAACTCAATAGTGCGTGATTTTGTTCGCGCTTCGATATTATTGTCCTGACTGTAGTACATTTAAATTAATAGTAAGTAGCAATGGAAGATAGTTGGATGGACAAAAACACGCAAAAAACGCTCAAATGACGTGTTTGAGATATTTTTTCAGGACTTACGTGGACAGGAAACGTTCAAGGATGGGGAAGATGAAAGTCGAATTGAAATCGAAACGCCGGAAATGCCTCAGAACGTTCCGCAAGAAACATTCAGGTAACGATTGGATCGTGATCGTCCTAAGATAGAAATCGTACAAGTTAAAACCACTATTCGTGACCCATACCTCAACTAACTTACTTAAGTTTGCTCGGAAACATCTGCTTGTTTGTATATTTGCTTGTGGTACTTTAAGACAACTCCTTTCACTAAAAATATCCACAGAGCAAATTGTAATGGGCGTAGGTTTTTAAGACTGAAAAGGTCTCTCGTATTTTTCCAACGATCTCTCAAAATACAGGAGCACCTCGCTTTACTGCCACCATCAAAATGCACTAAAACCTTGCTTTGCAACCATCTCAGTATTCGGATAAACTAGTTGCGGTCTCTCAAAATGTGTTTGCAGTCAGCAAGGTCAAACCTTAAAAAAACTGACTACGATCACTGCTGGCTTGCGCAAACGCACGTCACTCTGTCTTCCGCAGTGTCGTTTTGGGCGAGCCAACCGGCGGGGCAACTGTGACCGGCGTGAAGGAATGCGAGGTGACTGTGATCAACGACATTGTACCTGGCAAGATCGCTTTTGACGAGCCAGTCGTGGAAGCGAAACAATCGGACGAATGCTTGAAAATACCTGTTTGGCGAACAGAGAGGACCGACGGTAAATTATCGCCTATGCTTTCCTCTGTAAAGCATACTGTGCTTGTATGTGTACCAACTCTTGCCTTGTCTTCCGCGGTATCAGCGAATAATTGAACTCCAACAGTAAGCGATCCTCTTGCAATCACGTGACGTGGTGCTTCGTTCACTTTGAGATTCTTCGAACAACGTGCACTTACAGTACTGCATCTGGAAACGACTGTCAAACGTAATGTGCATTGGCGTTAAAGCATGAAAGCAGGCCTTGTTGAGGTTCACGTGAACGGCGTTGTTTGTGTCTGTAGTTTATACCTTTGCAATACATGAATTCGTAATGGCCAATCCAAATTCCTGAACCAAAGCACATCACCACTAGCATGCTCTGTACGGTGAAAAAATGAGTCTTCCGTGTTGGAACGTAGAGATTGTACCAAATCTTCTGGACGCTCAGAGTCCCTGTGCACATCTACTACCTAAAAAAATCACAGAAAAGCCATTCTCATCTCTCGGCTGGTCGCTGGGGCTAGGTTATACATTACACATCTCAGTTGGTTGCTGAATGCAGGCAAAGTCCGCGTGCCGTGGAAAACAGCCAGCTCCGACCCAAGCTCCCCGTACGCCAATCTGTCCGGCATCGAGACTTTCGAAAACGGAGACGAGGTCTCGCACATCAAGATCCCGCTACCCCAGCAACCACGTGACTTGGATGAAGACGCCTTCAACATCACCCTTGCGCAGCCTAAGAGCGCTGAAGCAGTTCTGGGAGAAATCGGCCAGTGTGCCGTGAAAATCGCCAACGATATCCGTAAAAACCCTTGTGAAATGTTTAAGTACTAAGACTGTTCAAGAATGATTGTGTCATCTTATTGATTGTTTACAAACTGAAGCAGTGGCTTCGGTTTTTGAAAAAACGCAGTTGCCGAATAATTGTTTGAGGCTATTCTGCAAATTTTGCAGAATGCGCGGTGATATCATTTGAGAAACCAAAACATGACGCAGTACAAAGTAAAGGCAAGGTGCAGCTTAAAGTAATACGAACGCAACGGACAGTGGGAAGAGTAATCGTTCCGTGGAAAGTTGTTCCCGAAACGCCGGACTCCGTTTACCTGGGATGTTCAGGTAAGCATTTACAACTTGCTTATTCTGCAGAGTCATCAACTCAGTCAGGGCTGTATGACAGCAAAAGGTAAGCTTTGATAGGATGTTTGCAAGGCAGATGTTTCGTTTTTTAAGCATGACAAAGATGAAAGCGTGCACGATACTTGTCATTTTTGGTCGCTCCGAAGGTGGAACTGAAAAGAATTGGTTTTTAATGAAGTAGTAGCACGATCGGTTCAGGCCTGGCACTGAGCTGTTCTGCATAAACTTGTTGTTTTTCCCAGATCACGGGCTGTGTCGATCCGTGTTGACGGCTCAGAAACGTAAAATTTGAATAATTTCATAGTCTATCACGAAAATTCAAATGTGCAGTAGATATGACAAAAATTTTGACATTTATTTTTACATTTTTTACCTGCTTTTTCACGTGAGGCATGTATGTAGTGAAGAGGCATGTAGTGAAGACAAATGACTCCAGTTTAAGCGGTTTTTAAATATCGTTTTTGCTTTGAGTCAGGTCCATAAATCCAAAAGGTTTGATGTAATTCTTGTAGTCCATTGGTTCTCAACCTTTTTGAAGTTGTGTTCACTTTTGGCAATATTTTGTCTATCAAGCACTCGTTGACTGTGATCACGAGAACAATAATTATGAATGTAACTACAAATATTAAACTTTTGCGTTAAAATTTAATTATAAAAAATTCGTTCAACCCTTGGAGCACCTGCATACCCCAAGGTATACATGTACCCCCAGTTGATTGTGGTCAATTGGCAAAAGCAAAACAATCTTGAAAAAAAACTACCACTGATACTGCAACCATTTTTCCATGCCAAGGACGATTCTGCGGCTTTCGTTGTTGATCAAAAGACAATATTTTGTATAACATCTTCAAACATGTTTTTCCAAAGGTTGGCTAAAAGTCTTAAAACATTTTACTTCAAAACTACAGTAGCCTTTTGCAGAAGTCTGATACCTGGTTTTTGACTTTGCAGGTGAAACAATTCTCGAGGACGGTGACGACCATGGTCACGTGGACATAATCTTGCCGCAACTTCCGCTTCCAGATCCTGAAGAAACTGTGGCTGTGGTACTTGAGCCGCCTGTCGGCCATGACGCCAAACTCGCTGATGATGATGCCACTTGCACCACAACTATCGTCCACGATATCGGTGAGCTTACAAAAGAAAAATCAGTGGCCATATCAAGACGTACCCAGGCAGTATATCGACCATTTTGTAGGCGGCTGAAATGTCGCTAGTCCGTGTACGCAATCAATCTTAAATTCAGTGTCTCTTTCTTCTGCAAGCGTATAACTGAAAACGTCTTCGCCGGTTTGACACGAACAGGCGAGGGACTGATCGAGATGAGGTCACGTGACGTGACGTGTCAAAGCGAAGACGGCGAAGCGCTGGTGGCGGTCGTTCGAAAACTCGGCTACGACTTCCCTGGGGAAGTCTCCTGGGTCTCCGAAGACGGTGACGCCGTGTTCGGCCAGCACTACAACGAAGACCGAGGTAAATGCATGCGTATCACTCCGCGTATGGACAGTACTTCCTGGATCTTAGTATCTGCCTTCACAGACAGCGTTTAGCTGTAACACAGCTCCGTTGTTTTTTGACAACAGTGCAATCGCTGTTCGTACAGGCAAACTCAAGTTTAAGCCCGGCGAATCGGAACGAAGTATTCACATACCACTGGTCAACGACCCGTCTGGCGAAGAACGTCATTTCCACGTTCACCTTGAGAATGTGAAGGGCAGAGACAGGATTGGTGACGTAGGATCCTGCAAAGTCACCATAGAAAATGAAGCAAGTAAGAACAGGCGAACAGCGGTTTCTTATTCTGTTTGGCATTTAAAGTTATGCCTTGAAATTCAATCTTTGTTTGATGTCTAAGTTTACAGTATGGTCAGTGCGACAATGTTTATCAAATGCAAGAAATTTTTCTTTTGTATAACTAACTTTTTTATTCTCTTTCAACATAATTGAAAAATTCAATGGCCGCTGAGGTCACTACTTCTTCTATTGGCGCAAATGACCAGTGTGCCAGTTGTCAAGTGACCCACTAATTTTATAGTTCAAGTTGTCGGCGGTGGTTTGGTGATCTTTACTTCTCAGAAACGTAACCTTTTTCCTTTTATGGTCGTGCTCTGGCGTCGATGGTTCATCTAATAGCAAGTATGTGGCTCGCTATGACCAGTAATTTACCAGACGCACTAGCAAAATTGACTTGTTAAATAAAGCGTCTTATTTTCAAATTTTCTTTCTGATCCTTTTTTCAGAGAATGTTCCCGAATTATATTTTTGCGAAACCTCACCCCTTAAAACTTAGTTGATACCTATGAAAACGTTTTGGCCGCCGTGAGTCCTGTTATTGAATTTTAATTAGCGAAATAGGCTGTTTTACTGAAAAACTAGAGTGCTTTTGGAATGTTAAATTCTACTCGGGGTTAATGATAACACGAAGCTGCGGTGGTTACATTGCGGCTTTGATTGTTGAGATGAATCGAACATAGAAAATTGCGATACCTGTGTTCGTGCTTTTGCTTTTAAGCTCCACCAAACGTTGTGAGCGATTTCGACGCCGACTTGTCCGGCCCACAGGAAATCACAGCGTCCTGGTTGCCCGCGGACGACGGTGCACCGGTCAAAGGTTACAAGGTCACGTACTGGAGTCGGCCAGGCTCCGTGAAGTCGACAGAAGTGCCACGAGAGGTGGGTGGATTGTGCGCTTGGGAGATCTGAAAATGTTTAGGGCAAGTGGTCGCAAGATGCCATCAAGCAGAATTTCCTGCATAATTTTTGCAATCTTTCGGCGGTGAATTACTCAGACTGCTCTTTTGCAACTTTTTGTTCAGTAGTTCGAATTGAACAAGTGTTGCTATCTAAAATGCAGCGTAAATATCTGTTACAGGAAGGGCAACATCCATCGCTTGTCCGTTGACTTAAGTGAAATGCATTTTAGAAACAATGAGCAAAGAAAGGTGCCCGAAGCGACATTGTCAACATAATATGGACATTTTAAATAGCTTCGGATTGCATACAGTCAAAACGACAACATTGAAATATGAAATAATTTGGAAAAGAGACATAAAACAAAAATAGCGAAGTCTGCTTTCCACTATGATTAAAAATGTCCGCTTGATCATGTCCATTATCGAATTACAGTCGTAGGTTTGCTTGCTCGTGAATAAAAAAATGCAGTGAAATAGGTGCGAATCAAATTAAAAAGTTCTTTAAAGAACTGCTTTTCACATAAGTAACAGTTTATAACTACGAGCAGTGTCCTGGTTTGAACTTTATCCTAAGTATTTTATTTGCTTCTTCATCTTTCTTGCTTTGTTTTACACCTTATTTTTTAAACAGCATATTGGTCGTTACCGGATACTGAGTAAACTCTTTTCGAACACCAATTGTTGATCACTCCAGCAGATGAAGCAAGGCGTAATTTTACTTCTTGTCTGAAATGAAATTAGAACTCTCAGTCCCTTACAAGTTGTCCTCCAAGTTTTAGCAGGTTTAGGCAATCAAACGTTTTGTGCAATTTGGAAATTTTAGATGTTTATTTTTATCAAAGGACGTTGATATATACCTACACTAACGGATGTGCTGTCAGGTGCAAAATTTGTTCAATGTGCTCCTGCGTCTGATGCATTTCGATAGATCATTTGCTTGGATTTCCTTTATTTGATCACAATCAAATACGATTGATCAAGTTTTCGCAATCAGAACAGTTGTGTTCATCTTCATGTTTTTCTGCATTTCCCGCAGGAATCCCAAGCGGTTCTCAGCGGCTTACAGCCGAACACAGGCTATCAGGTAAACGTGCGACCCTTCAACGAGGTTGGGGATGGACCGGCGTCCGAGACGGTCGTCGTCGAAACGCAGCCGGGTGAGTTGAAGTTTTGAGCAAAAAAAAGAAAACGAGCTTCTCGTTCTCAATGGTTCACGCAAGGCGTGCTTCACATCAGTTGCGCAAGTGCCCCTAAGTCTTTAGCAAACATTTTTGGACTGCTAATGCGAATGACAAAACGCATACAATGCTTTAGGACGTCTCGGTTAAGAAAACGAGGCAGAAGGCGACCTTGTGTGGGTGTTCACTTGCGTGTGAGACCATCTGTCCGTGCTCCGTGATAATATTCCTTGTGATGAGAAACATGGCAAATTTATGGCAATTAACACTCGCTCACTGTCATATTGATAGTGCGGAAAAACGATTTTGCTAAGTTTGAAGAACCCGTGCTTATATACCAAACAAACAGGGCCATTTAAAACTGATGAAAATATGACACGCCCAGTGTAGATGAGAGCGACGTAATGTTTTCAGCCACTACCAATGTATTCTCTGCTATCGGCGAACAACATTTATGTTAAGAAGCGTACTTGCCGCAACGTCAGTTTTAGTCATTTTCGAATTGCACAGTCCCAGCACATCTTGCATCTTGTTTCAATCTGCCTCTGTCATGAAACTCGTGGTGATTTGTGGCAGAGCTCCGTCTTTCCTACCAAAGTCCGGTTCAGGTCAAGTCAAGTCAGCAGATAATCGAGTTCCCACTCAAGCGGAACATAAAAGAGTTCAAAGATGTCGTCACGTGGAAAATTGTCAAGGAAATCCGCAGGAAGAAAGCACCGAGCTCTGTTTCGTCGAGTCAAACAAGCTCCTCAAGGTAGGGTGCCTGCAATCATAGATCCTGAATAAATGAGTAGTGTTTCTTTGATTGTGGCGCAGCGCTCAACTTTGTCTCGTTATTCTAACGTATCGTCCACTTATTTCACACGTACCCTAAACTCGTTCAGCATGTTGGTGCTGGCTGAAACTACAGCACAGGGCTGTAGCCATTGGGGCATTCGGGGACATTGCCTCCCAAATTTTCTTGTGCCCAGAAACATTTGTTTAAAACATATAATGAAAACTATAATCTTGCCCCCCTAAAAATGCATTGTCCCCCAAAATCTTAACACCTGGCTACGGGCATGAACAGCGTCTTCCTGACATAACGCCGATGAGAGCAAAGGTCTTGACACGTTTCCCCCTTTACAAAACCTGTTCAAAACTTGACATGTGCGATGCTGCTGGGAAGAAAATTTCAACAGCACGTTGTAACCAACATTGCAAGACCGCGTCACGCAACAGTGAATTCGTCAAACTAACCTTGATTAAAAGTCGGGTTTCGCTCTGTTGCGTTTGTTTCGCCGTTGCCATAGCGATTGACAGTTCACATTCGCGTTTCGCACACCTGCAGCTCCGCATCGAGCAGCGACGAATCATCGGAATCGATGGTTCCAGTCGTCAACAGCGGCGTCCTCGAATTCCCACCCGGTCAAGACCAGTTCAATCTGGCGTTTCCTCTCAAGCAGGACATGCGTCATTCGTCGCAGCTCTACCGCCTCCTTGTGAGACGACAGCCTCGTGATGACGAAAGTGAAGAAGAGGTGGAACGCGAGCGTCCCCTGGCGAATGTCGAACTGAACGTCATAAATGACACAGGTTATAGCTGTCTGAATTCGGCTTGTAGTTTTTGGTGCAACGTCCTATTCAACCATTCATTAGAAACGGATTAATTTTTTTTCATTTTACAAACCAGTCAAACTATACGCAACCCCACCAAACTCGCGAAAACTGTCACGCTGAGGAAAAGCTGTTCAAAGAAATGCAGCTGTCAACGGACCACAGTCGATTGTTCATTGCAAACAAAGTCTACAACGTCGCAAATGTCTATTGAATGTTACTGTTTGTGCTAAGTTGGATTGTAAGGAAAAAGACAATGACTCACTGCTAAGCAAAGAAACATTTGATTCAGTTTGGAAAAAACATCATTGGTATTACTTGTGAAACGAAATCTAATTGTTTTGGGGCATTCGAGCATTTCAAGTACTTTTTACATTACAAGGCTTTTTATTGTTTTTCAGGTTATCCCGGACGAATTAGGAAACCTTTTGCTGCATCGATGGATCCTCACGAATGCACCGTGTCGTGGGAGCCCCCCGCTTTTGGGGGACCCGTGCAGGGGTACAAGGTTGTCGCAAGGCCAGATGGTAAGCTGAGTAAAGTTTTACTGTTTGAATACGTTTATATTTTCCACCCATTGTACCGACTTTCCCATTACTTTTTAAGTCTTAAATTAGAGCGCTCACATCGGACAGTTGTTTCAATGTGTTATAAATTTTTTTCAAGCTAGCATGTGCGGGAAACCAAAATTGATACAATGCTGAAACTCTTGGTAATGTTGTATTTGTCAGATGGCGAAGAGATTGTTGCCACTGCTGAACCTGATGATCGGAAAGTTGTTTTAACTGGCCTGAAGCCTTCTACAAAGTACAGCGTTTGCGTTCAGCCGTTCAATGATGTGGGTTACGCCAAACCTTCACCAACTGCCACAGTTACTACTCAAGATGGTAGGAATCCCAAAGACTGCTCAACATGTTTGGTTTGTGTATTAGATTAGGAGATAGACTTGCCCACGTTGGTAGAGGGTGTGTAACTTAAACCTAAGTCAAGATCCATCAACGGACTTGTCCATAGGAATGTCATTCCTATGCGAATCCCATGGGATGGGATGGGACAGCACACATTTGTGTTTCCCATGAGACAGTATCCATGTCATAGCAACTTCTTAACGTCAGAGCTAACCGTAGTTTATATACTTTTTACCTTTTAAAGGTTGAGAATGATACTGAATTGTCATACTTAGACTATACTTCTGAATTTTAAAGTCAATATATTTTGTCGTTTTGCATGTCTCTTTGTACATGTAGTCCTATTTAGTAGATACTAAACCTAAACTTTCATGAATTCAATAATTTTACTTGAGTTGTATTCCATATTAATATTATAATGGGAATCCCGTGGGATGGGACAGGCATAAATTTCTATGTGATGGGACGGGACAGACAAATATGTCCGATGGACAATCCTGTCCATTAGTGATATAGCATTGCAAAATGAATGTATTTTTTTCGGTACTGCAAGCGTAGGAGTATTTATGATCTGAAAACCTATATCTGATTGAATTGTGTTTGAGAGTGAGACATTTCTGAGGATTTGCATTTCAGAACTAAAGGTCGAATTTTCGGAACGCTTCTTTTCATTCAAAACAAGTGACAAAGTAGCGGTGATTCCCCTCAAGCGACACTTCACCAGGGGATACGCTACCTTGAACTGGAACACTTGGTGGTGCAAACGCGCTGACGCATCTGACACCTCGTCATCTGATTCTGAAGCAGAAGCAGAGGTAAGAAATGACAGACTGAACTGAAAGACATTTGCTTTAGATTTTAAGAGCATTGGACTGTCTTCTGTCTTTGTAAGTTATTTTCAGTCTTGTTCTGCAACACTCAAGGGCGTGTCACAAAATGTTTCCAAATATATCTCTGAAACGCGGTGCAAACAGTGTTTAATCGCAGTATTCGTGTGTCATCTGCAAGCTCAGAAAAGGAAAGTTAGTGGTGCTACTCCCGTTGCTTTCTCATGCCGTGCAAATGCTAACTTGCTTTTAGATCTATGGATATTAATGTGATAATCCACGCAAAGCACTTCGCATTAAAAACGCATATTCAAGAAAAAACTGTTCTTGCATGTTTTGCAACACATCTGTTGATGGCATCAACCTTGATGTCTCGCCAGACCAGTTACTCATGTAAGCATTGGGGTCTGCATGTTCATTTCTCCATTTTTCTATTCGCAGCCCCCAACTCGCGGCTGGGCAGCAGGATCAGTCACGTTCCCCGACGGGGTTGACACCGCCGAAGTTCGAATTCCCCTTCAACAGGCCACACCAGTGCCACGCAAGCGCTCGTTCTTCTGGCTGCACGTAGTTGACCCCAATAAGAAGAAGCGACTGGCAGCGATGCGCTGCAAGCTCGTTGATGACAAGGGTAAGCCGCTATGATGTATTGGACAAGGTCTGTAATTGATTGCGCGCTGTGTTGAGTTGCATAAGCGCACGGATTATTGTTTACGACTGTGAGTGTGTAGACTACCCATTTAAAACCTCAAAAAGGCGATGGAATTGCGCAATTCGATTTTGCCAGACTGCATGGTTGCTTTATTGAAAACAGTAAACAAACTGAATTGTCTACGTTGGATAAACTGGTCCGTGCTTGCACTTTGTTTAGCTGTTTCTATTCGTTGTAACCTTGTATTTCATTCTTCCAAACCCAACGTACGTACACAACACACTCCCACTCACTTTCCCGCAATTATGTGCACTTTACATGACATTTGGTCGGTTGCAACCACGATACGTGTGGACTTTGCAGCATACGGCTCGATCGGCTTTTCCAAAGATATGATCACGCTGCAGGGCGGCCATGATGCTGTCGATGTCGTTGTTTTGCCGCTGTCACGTGACAACGGCAGCGAAGGTCACGTGTCAGCCGAATGGGTCGTCCACGTAGAAGATAGATTCGTGACCCTGATCTCCCCCGAGTCCGACAAGGGAACCATCCCTTTCGTCGACGGTGAAAGCAAAGCGAGCATCGCCCTGCGGCTAAACCCAGACTGGGTAGAAGGGCTCGAAGCCCCCGATCCAGTTGACGTCGTAGTCGTTCTGACGTCGGCGAACCGTGGGGCGGAGCTTCGGAGCGATAACCATGTCTGTCTGGTTAGGCTTTTGCCTGGTGAGGAAATCGACGGTTTACTTCGTTTTCTGCATCTTGTTTTCCACGACGCGGTGGTTCTGTCCCACTCGTGTACTCTTCTATTGTCACGGCTAGATGTTCTTTCACAATCTACGCTATCCAGATGCATGGTGTTTTTGTCTTATGGCGAGAATGGCCGTGTTGTCAGCAGATTTCTCTGTACTGACGCACTTACCTGAAGGCTGCGAGGAACATTCGTGGTTCGTACTAGCCGCTATGAAAGGTAATGAACTAACCTACCTTGTAAACGCATTTGTGTTGCAGGCATCCGTTTAAATATCTCTCAGTCTTACTAATTGCAGCCAAATAACCAAGATGTTTTGTCAAAGCTGTACGCGGTTCCTTCCTAAACCGCAGCGCTCTCCTGCGTACAGACTCAAGTAGCATGAACAGTGATTTCTGATCCTGCGTGTAGATGCAAGGTAACTGACCGTTGCATGTTATTAATGTAATATGCGAATGAACCGGTCGTTTCTTTAAGCAGTTTGCGATGTTTGCTGTTACTTACAAAACTAATCAGTAATTTAATTGCACGATTTTTTATCGCAAGAAAGCGTTAATATTGTGTCGTTGTTCACTATTTATTTGTACCTAACTTACCACGGTAGTTGTAGTGTTGTTGCATTCCTTCACAGAGTGAAACAACTGTTCGAAATAACATAGCTTAGCTTTCTTGCTCTTCGAAAGTTGTTTTATATTTCGTGTGCTTTGCAACACTGCAATCCTCCTCTTGCTCCTGCAGCTGAATGTAAGTGTAGCACAGTGATTCCCAACTTCTTTAGGCTAGTAGCACTATTGTTATAAGCAAATGCAAGATTGTTTCGCCCTTAATAAATGAATTGAAATCTGGCGCAACCTTTTGCAAAACCTTTGACTTGTTTTGGGTATGTCTTTATTTTTTTCTACTAGAATCGAGCAGCACCGACGCCGGGCCACTAGAGTTGCAAAACACTGGTTCAGCAGTTCTGCAGGCCGATAAAAAGCTTATAAAAATTTTTGGGACACGCTTGATGATGCAACGTTGCCGAAAGGTTAATTTAAAGACCAATAGTGATACAACATAATTTTCCGTGAGCTACAGTCTGTAGAAAAACTCTCGCTTAGGTCGATTTAAGTGAGTAACAGACTAAGTTCTGTTTTGAGTGATTAGGTCCCATTGGCTTTGTGATGTCTGCCCTAAATTCTGTAGCCAGTTAACTCTACAAAGTAACTTTGTGTTGGAGCAACGATAGTATTGTGTTACGTCTTCACTCCCATACACAATGCGCTAGACTTAAGCATGCATCGCAGTAACAAAGAACACACAAATACATGAAAAAAACACGAGGATATATACGTAGCGGAAGTAGAAAAGTATACGCTTGATGGCGTTAATATTAACTTTGATATATTGTAAATCTTTGCGTTTGAAGCTTAGACTTGCTACTATCTATGGTGGTGTCTTAGCAAACAATTCTGCACGTATTTTTAGCCAAGGTTTTTCTCTTCGCAGCCGAACGCGGTGTGGTCTCAATCACTGCGCCATCAGAAAGAATCAAATGGCCCCCACCTCGAAATGGCATGGAGTTCTGCATTCTGCGAGAAGAAGGCAATTTCGGTCCAGCAGCCGTGAGATGGAAATTACTGGAAAAAGAGTTCGACAGAAGAAGCACTTCATCAAGCGATTCCAGCTCGGAGGATGCATACTTACCTGAATACTTTGAAAGACAATCCGGGGAAATCCAGCTTGCTGACGGCGAACATTTGACGACTTTATTCATTCCCACCAAATGTGCTGGAGCGAACATTGAGCATCTGTCAGAAGACGTCCCTGCTTGCGTGAGAATTGAGTCAGCTACACCTGGAGTTGCTGTGAAAGAAGGTGGAATGCAATTTCCATTTATTTTGTTGGCCGAAAGGGGACGGATTGTTGTGAAACCGGAATCCGACTGTGTAAAATGGCCACCACCTGATGACTCCATCACATTACACTTAGCGAGGGAACTTGGAGCTTACGGGCACATCTACCTCCAATGGGAATTGACTGACGCTTCTCGTCAAGAACAAGTAGATGGTAAAGAATCGGAAAGAGCCCTGAAAGATATCTTTCCTGAAACGTACGGGGACATCCATCTCGCAAACCACGAATCGGAGCGTAAAATTGTCATCCCTGTCTTCACAGATTGGTACGGACCACGCAAAGACCGAGATGTCGTAATGAAACTTTTCACTGCAGATCCGGATGTGGCTCTGGCAAAAGGCTCAGATGGCATCCGTTTCACTTTAAGCCAGCGCGATCCTCCGGGAACTTTTGACTTTGCGCAAATGAGCTTCGAGTGCAGAACCGCGGGAGAATCGCACGCGCGCATTCCAGTCGTCCGTCGAAACGGCGCCAGAGGAAAAGTATGCGTTGATTACGTCCTGAGTGGATACACTGCTTTGGCAGGCGAACATTACAGTGAAGAGGCCTCTGAAGGAAAATTGAGCTTCGAAGATGGACAAACAGAATCTGAAATTGTCGTGGAGCTCAACCAGAAGGCCAAGTATCGTAAACCACTCCAACTTTTTGCTGAGCTTGGCAGAGCCACGGGTTATGCTGATGTTGGTGACTGCTGCAAGGCGGAAGTTGTACTTCTCCCAACATATGTTGAACCACCCGGCATTATTGGTTTTTGTGATGAGAACACAGTGGAAGTTTGCATAAATGATACCTCGGAAGTCGAGCTTGATGTGAAAAGAATCGAAGGAATTCAAGGGACTGTCAATGTATTTTGCAAAACTGAGGAAGACAGTGCGTTGGCTGGCTGCCACTTTGAAACCCTGCACCAAGAGGTGATCTTCGAGGATGGCGAATATGAGCAGAAAGTTTACATTAAACTGCTTACCGAAAAGTATAGAAAACCGATTGCTTTCAACGTGATACTTTCCGATGCAAAAGGTGGAGCAGTGATGGGAAAATACCACAAAAAAACTGTAACTTTGCTGCCCACTCACATTGAGCCACCTGGCACATTTACCCTTCCAAAAATCGTTTCTCCAAGTCTGGAACTTTCTGCCAAGCACAATGACGTCTGCACATTTGAGGTTAAGCGCATTGGTGGCGTGGGCGGAGACGTGAGCTTACGTTTTCGAACAAAAGATGGGAACGCTATTGCTGGAACTCACTATCACAAAACAGAAGGCGTTTTAACTGTCAACGATGGCGAAGAATCGGGTCAGGTGGATGTCAGTCTCCTGCTTTGCGAATACAGAGAAACCAAGTATTTCTTCATAATCTTCGATGACCCACAGGGTGGTGCTTCCATGCACGAATGCCCATCAAAGCTAAAGGTTATGTTGCTACCCACAGATACTGAACCTCCGGGAACGCTTCAACTTCCTGAATATGTACAAGCACAGGCCGAGACAGGCGCAACAACTCAACTGTCTCTCGCTATTAGACGCACCAAAGGAGTCGGTGGTGACGTTGCGGTTAAAATCCAAACTACAGATGGCAGTGCACTGCAATCCGTGCATTACGAAGCGGTTGACGAAACTATCGTAGTCAGTGATCGGAATAGTGAGGTCCTGGTGCCAATAAAACTTCTCCCATATGAGTACCGTGTTCAGCTGTATTTCACTGTTGAAATCAGCGATCCATCAATAGGTGCAAAACTTGGAAACAAAGCAACAACTGTCGTCCTGCTTCCAACAGACATGGAACCAGAAGGGCACATAGCATTAGCAGATGAAACAGAAGAACCAGAAATCAGAGTGAACGCCAACGACAACACAGAAGCTGTAATTCCTCTGAAACGAATTGGTGGAGCTGGTGGAATAACATCAATCAAATACAAAACAAAAGATGGTTCAGCAAAAGCTGAAACCCATTTTGTTCCCTGTGA